>Ga0136643_10013776_pt1 | contig 12119 bp, 6 predicted proteins | sample TergutLab28metaG_FD_96883 | JGI IMG/M metagenome (GOLD analysis project Ga0136643, IMG submission 96883) | Labiotermes labralis P1 segment gut microbial communities from Petit-Saut dam, French Guiana - Lab288 P1 (version 3) (version 3) | ecosystem: Host-associated > Arthropoda: Insects >...
AACATGTTTCGGATGTTAATACATCCATCCTCAGGAGCTTGCGACTTATTTGATGAGTTAATGCATGGGCTGTATTGTTCTGGTTCGATGTGTGTTGGTGTTACGTTGTGGTGGTGTGGTATCCGTATGCAGGCTTCAGCCTGCATACGGATACCACACTACCCCAGCCAAAACCACAATGTAACACCAACACACATTGAACCACAGCAATACAACCCATGAAATAACTCAACAAATAAGTTGCAAGCTCCTCAGGATGTATGTATTAACATCCGAAACATGTTGAGCAGTAAATAATGAAATAATAAAGCAAGTGACATCAAGTTGGTCTCTCTTTATTCAACTGTCAAGATGATGCACGGTCCAATAAATATAAGATTACTGTTTCAGGATTTAAATCACCCAGCTATTGCAGGTGACTGTGGCTGCATTTTAAACTCAGGGTTTGTATTTGAAATGGGTCACACTTGACCTGAAGGATTAGAAGCTTCCGCTATCACACAGTCCCAAATATTTAGTTGTCAAATGGCAGAGTTTAATGTGCATTTAAAACAATAATCATTGAATGAGTTCTTGCCTGCAGAAGGTGAGAGCCAACTTGTATTTATGAATGTTTGCTCACAATGTGCGGTAAAGCAACTACGAACATAATTACTACTCAACAGTGGAAAGACAGATTACAGACGTTGTGGGTCCACCACTTAAAACGAAACTGAAAGTGATAACTGATGGAATGGCACCACATGACATGGCCAACGAAGACAAAGTTCAAGAGTGTGCTGTTGGCAGGAACGGTCATGACTACGGTTCTTTATGATGAGAAAGGTGTTGTTCTTGTGAACTTCTTGCCTGGGTAGAGACTGACTGCTATAATTAAACATTAGAAAGCCTGAATGCTTGTCTTTACTGAGTTTATGCTATAAAAAAAAATATAAGAAGTGTTTCTCCTCTTTACAACACCTGAAAATACACAAATATGTTGAAGCCGCCCATTCTGGGTTCGACCCCCTTGAGAACAGGCTTCCCTGAGATGTAATGGGTTTATTTAAAATTCATATAAATTCTTTATAGCTTTTCACATCAGATAGTAAATGGCTGTTGTGCTCATTCTGCTATTCCGGGCTTGGCTTTCCGCTTAGCGACAGTTATTGCTAAGCGGTGTGTGGCGCGATGCATTTTCGCTATTCAGCGATGACTCATCAGTCAGGCGACTCCTGCCTACCTTTGAATATCTGGCAATGCACGATTAAGAAAGATACAAAGAAAGCTGTATCCACGTGACTTTTTCAGAGGTGTCCAGGCAGTGGGCAGTATGCAACGGAGTGCACTCTGGAAAACATTAAGGGGTCTGATTCTAATAAAGGAGGCTGTAATCTGTAACATCGATTGGCGCATCTTCCTTGTCATCTCCATCCTCCCAAATATTCTCTGAGAACAAGGAGTCTCAAATAGAGGGTCAGGTACATTGTGCACCAGGGAGGCCATCAGAAAATACTGAGGAACAGTGCTGTTGCACCCAGCAAATACAGTCCTGACCTCACACCATCAGATTTCACCTCTTTGGTGTTTTGAAAGGTAGCCTGCAAGGACATCATTATGTGGCTCATGAGGCACTGCAGTACACTACACACCAGTAGCTGCAGATGAAGCACAGCAACAAACATAGGGTGGGAATACAGAGTCTTCTTGAAAGGTGGAAGAAGACTGCTGACTAAGATGGAGGCTATACTAAAAAAAAACTGTACTCGCAGCAATGTTGTAGTAAAGCTCTGTGAAATGTTCAAATGTCTAACTTGGAAAACAGCATGAAACAAAAACACGAGGCATTACTTTCTGAATAACCCCCACAACATCCACATACCTGCACTGAACCATCTGTGTTCTGCACTTCAAAATAACGGTAATTAAAATGAACTGTAGGGACCATTGGGTTTCGTGGGTGTATCACAGAACTGATGCCAGCAACAAAGAATGGCAGTGGCCCATCTTGCAGTATTTTTCCCCTGTAATGACAGTTGAGTATAAGCAGACAGACATATCAGAAAATAAAATATAAGTAGGCAACACTGTAGTCTTAATATATAAATATTTCTGTTAAACTGTAATTTTAATTTATTTGTTATTTTATGTCTCCATGTAAGGTACTATCCTAGCATCTGTCTGGAGGAACTACAGAAAATCATGAAAAACTCAAGTGCATAATTCATTTCAGAGTTTTCCACTGCATGCAAAATGCAGTTGCTTCATACAATAACTGCACTGAAAGTAATAAGCATTTCAACATGCATCACATCAGCTTAAGCAGCAATGTATATGACATATTCAAGAGGTACTTGGTCAGGGTCAGGGCTAGAGAACCAGCAATCCTGCCTGAGGTGTCGGTAGTTTTTTCATTCGCTCCAGGTGAATGCTACAGTACTACCTTCAAATATTTGATGATAACTGTTTCTCTCTTATTTACACTTCATCATACTCCTCCTCTCTTCAGACTTATACAGTTGATGCAGTAACAACAGTCTATACCCAGTTATGATAAGGAGTACACACACAGCTTTGTAATAATTCTACAACAGTGTGGGTGAGAATCACAATCAAATATACTACAGTCAGACACTACCTGGAAAGGATCATAAATGTTAACATGCAGAATTCCAACCTAACATAAAAACAAGAAGATAACAGACAAAACATTAATGTGTAATGTGCCAAAGAATAATGTAGCTCCCAATGAACAACATATGATTAATAAGATTCCATTTTTAATTCTAGAGTATGGATACTCCCAAACTTACACAATTTCAAGTTAAAAAATCTCGGACTTGGCCAAATTTTTAGAAAGTTAAAAAAAAATGGAAAAACAACATTTTTTAAATGTGCACCAAATTTTTTTCTTAAGGGAATAAAAGTGCAATGAGATGGAGCTGGTGGAAGAATAATGCTGGGCGATAACATGGGTGGTGCGGCAGACATGCTGCAGTGGAACAGGTTTGAGCGTGTTGGAGTTTGGATTTCGCCTGGGCTCCTTTGTTTATACATACAGTATATAGTTCACTATATGTATTCTCATTTCTAACCTGTGCCAGGTCCTCCAGAACATAACTACTGCACAAGTCAGGGAGTGTCTGTAGTTGTTAAGGAATTAACATGCTATAATACTTGCTAAATGTGTCACAACAAAACACAAATTCAACACCAACAATAACCAATGCATGTAACATACACTCTGCAAATGGAAGGGCATCTCATTCCTCTGGGGGAAAGTTCTAAATGTAAATATAATTAATTTTATGTTTTCATATTTCACAAAGTATAATAAATCCTTCGTGGGCTGGGATAGTGTAGTTGGTATAGCAACTCACTATGGACTGGGCAGTCCAGGGATCGAATCCCGGTGGGGGCGAGATTTTCCGCACCTGTCCAGACTGGCCCTGGGGCCCATCCAGCCTCCTATACAATAGGTACTGGGTCTCTTTCCCAGGGGTGAAGCAGCTGGAGCAAGGTGTTGACCACTCACCCCCATCTAGTGCTGAAAGAGTAGAACTATAATTCTACTCCCTCTCTGGGCCTTTGTGGCCTGTTCTAATGTGTACTTTACCTTTATAGTAAATCCTTCTACATGTTTTTGGTATGTCAATGATCCCATGATGGGAAGCTTTAAAGGCCAAAACACGTTGTCAACTGTATAATATATATAGTAACAAACAGTGCTTTTATGGCGAATAGCAGTCATTTGTATGAAACAGTAGAGATATACAAATACAGAATATCTGAGTGGACATAATCAGAATTTCAATAGCAATGTAAGTACCTGGCTCTCATCTGTTGCACTGCAGCAGGAGGCAAGTGTCCCTGAACTACTGAAATATTCACTCCTGCTTTCTCAAATGTATTACCATCTTGAATTACACAAGTAATGCCTCCTCCACCTTCTGGGCGTTCCCAACGGTCAACACGAAACGTTGTCTCTCCATTCTCCTCAGCCTCTAGGGCATGGCAAAATTCAGCCTATGGGAATAAACATAGAAATTATAGACGTATGATGACAAGTTGCCATATTTGTTTCCTTCCTTTAGCCCCCCCCCCCTTTGTGGATTAATCATGAACACAAAAACACAGAAATTCAATTTTTTGTTGTGTGCATCCCTTTTGTGAGGTCATTTCCGAAAAGTGAAATAACACCATGGTATTCATGAAAGAAAACTTTGCAGGCAAACTGAGGTACCCCCAAGAAATGTTTCTATTGAAATCCAGTATCTGATACCAAGAACTAGTCTGATTCCAGAAACTCACCTGTATTCTCATTATCAGAAGCTCCATTTTTGTTTTCATGTCATGTGGATTTTCTGACAGTTTCTTAATATCTGTAATGGGTTTAGCCATAAAATTTGAGGTGTCAATCGCTACTCTGGTCATTTCTGCTTTACTTTTACTGGCTGTATAGGCTGCAATGCTAGAGCTCAGCAGCAGGGCTCCTATACGCCTAAAAAGCAACAGGAAAAAGAAAATGGCAGCTAACACATTGTATTTACTCAAATATGACTCCCTTGCACATAAGGTGACCCTGCTTCATATTACTGAATTCGCAGGAAAATAGCTACAAACATATGTTTAACTCTGTCTGTGATAAGTTGACTGCATGATGAATTCAGAAAAAAATTATCACCTGATATTCAGGAAAATGTAGTAATTGTATTACTCTTGAAGTTTTAGTGGTGATTTCTTCACTATATTCATAACAGTATACTATCTTTTCTCAACTTACTGGAATTAGATAGTGACATTTCCTCAGACACAGATGTAATAGTTATACTGTCAAGACTCAGTTCTTTGGAAACAGGTAATGGTATTTCATGTATACCAGATATTATGATTATATTGCCATGAGAGAGTTTTGTAAATATGTGGTAGCATTTCCTGCACTAAATATGTAATGGTTGTATTGCCATTACTCAGTTTGAACTGCATTCTGTGGGGAGCAAATGCCATTACTGAAAATGTATGTTTAGTTAAAGTTTAGGGTTTGATTTATTGGCTGTAATAATCACTGCAAATAACTCATGCAGCTAAGTGAACTTTAATACATGAATTAAGCATAACCAATCTCTGCAATCCAAAAGCACTCTTAATATGTTAAGAGACCTTAACATATAGAACGCTTCATGTGAAATTTGTAATTTCTCCCAACAGAAAAAGAACACACTCACACTAGTTCAGAAGAAATAACACTTTTAAATACTTCCTACCCAAATTTGGTATGCTTGTCTCTTGCACAACGTGGTTATAAGGGGGAATGGTCAATGTTTGTATTAATCTCACAGTTACTCAAGTGGTTTTTGATTTCGCTTAATTTGCTGTTTATATGACAAACTGTAATATTATGTTACATCTACATATTAAATGACCTAACAGACAAAGAGAACACAAAACCGAAATTTAGGCAGAAAAGTAATTTAAAAAATTTACTAACCTCAACTTTGTTCCCCTATTCTTCAAGACATGTTGATATAATGTGATAGAAGTTATTGTTTCGATGCTTTTAATACAAATATTCTGAAACATTTTTACACGTGAGAATGTATGTTGCAACTATTCTGCCAATACATAACCCACAAACTCCTACGCCAACACACGTACGCCATGCACATACGTGAGACTTAACAGCTGATGTTAGCACAGGGAGTCGGTTTGTATTGATCTGGTAATGAAAACCGCAATGCTGAGGATAACGTAAATGGAAGTACATGCATGTATAAATTTACCTAATAAGGTTTTACGGTAAATGTAGTTTGTTATTTGTTAGATTATTAACGTTGTGCTATAATGTAAATATATAACAAGTAAAATAACACCATCTGACAGACCCAGCAACAGCATTATATATATATTTTGCCAACCTCCTGTGATTACCCACAACTCCTTGCTGCAGTAATATTTGCGGCTTAGCAGACGAGTTTTGTATCGTGGAATGTGGTGACGGGGCATTGGGGGCTATGAAGCTGCGTTAATTAAATGGAGATCGGTGATTTTGTGTTTACGAAATGAAGAAGTTCACCTTTAAGGGTGTATTGGATGGATTTCGGTCTTCTGTTGCTCAACAGGCTAGAGTTGACCAGGAAATTGTGGAAACGCTTAGGCCTGACAACTTCCAAGTGGCAAAGGTATGGCATATATTAAAATGGCGCCTTGTTTAGCTAATGCAGTAGCTCATAGACATATCTATAATCGAAGTTTATACGAAATAAATACAAAGATAATTGCATGGTATCTCTCATAAATCGAATTTCGATTTTAAGAATACCGAAATTACTATCTCTTGTGTTGCCATGATGACACTGTAATGTTTTGCAAAGTTATATTTCTCGAAATGCATTTGCTTCCCGAACTTACCAAAACAGTGGTGAACTACAGTGTACTGAATATTGATAATGTGATCGTACATATAGTGTCTCCTGAAACCAATTATACCGTTGTACAAACCATGCAGTATATGTGACTGTTGTTGTTTCAATACTTATCACAGCTGTCATCATTTTGACATTACTTAATACAACTAAATCGTTATGAGCCAAAAGTAATGCAGGTAAACATACCGTACGCATCTTGTGGGCGGCTAATGCGGCACGCCCCTGCCGTAACACGTTGAACTGTAAACAACAAATTTAACGATGGTTAACAAGTTATACTTCTTCTTCCATATGAAGTATGTGGTAAAGAGGGGAGTGGGGATCGTCAACACGGATCGATGCGTTTGTTCAAGGTTTTTTGTTACTGCGAATATGAACGGGTTTAATATTTAACAGTACCGGTACTTTCAATAACTAATATTGTAGGGATCAGTTTCTGCCCATTTATGAACGGAAAGAAGCAACTTCCATGCATCTGGACCTTTTAGATACCAAAATATTTGGATACTCTTTTGCCTTTGCTGAAAGTCGCATACGTCAAGACAGGCGGAGACTTCGTTATTGTAATTAATTGTGCGTAGTAGCCCTCGTGTTACGGATCACTGCTGTGCAATAGTAACACTCCCTCTCAATTATTTTTTTTATAAATATAGATAATAGAAGCAGTTTCATTGAGTGTGAATTCTAGCTATCGATTTTAACTGATAAACTTCACCGAAGGTTTCGTGTGTTTTGTTTAGTAAACATTGCTAGTGTCTAGAGTACTCAAGACGGATGGCAGCTTACCCCATTTTACCGAACTAGTTCGAAGTTCCGTTCCGCTGCTGTGCACTACCATCCACCACCACTATCACAAAACTGGTACCTTTCCTGAGTGCTTGTTTATCAGGCTGGTAACGCCCGAACTTGTACTAGAGAGGTGAGGTAAAGTTGTTTCTGTGCATGGCATGACATATGGGCGAGTGGAGGTTTAGCCCCACGTATTATGAACCTTGTCGCTACGTGGAGTTGAGTGGTCAGCTTCACGCCTCGGCCACTGTATCGCACTAGAATTACTGGTACCCGCTGATTAGGAGGCTGGGTGGACCCATGTGCCTTTCTGGACGCTTGGGAGAAGTGAATCTGAGCGCCTGTTCGGTAGCTGAAATAGTACCTTGTAATAATGCGAGGCAGTCTCTTTCGAAATTAGTACGCCGTTCTTGCCTACCTCATTCGACAGTTCCAGCAGCATTGTTAAATCAGGGTGACAGGATACATGAACGATGGTATCTTTGTAACGTCGATGTAGAGGTTCATGTCTTGTGCAGAATACTGGCTGTTGTGTTCTCTGATGTTCCTCATTACCTCCAGATAGTTGCCAAGACGGCGCTGTGGTGTAAAATAAGCCATGACGGTGAACTTTCACGAACTTTCCTTTCAACTTTGACAGTTATCCATCCGGCCACGACTCCTTTGTAGGAACTCTTGCTTTGCGTTCCGCACACTTAAATCGCAGTCCGCAGTAGGCTGTCCAGACATTTTTATTATTTTCTTCAGCCCTTTAAAGAAAGTGACGTGGTTGTAGTTTAAAATAATCGTCTCCTCCCAGCTGTTGGCAATTGCTGGAATATCTGGGGTCCAGTCAGCCTCATATTCAAAGGGTACTTGGATTATTTCTCGGGTGTAAAGCGGCCAGAGAGTGAAGCTGACCGTTCACCTCAATGTAGGACCGAGGCTAAACTTGAATTGAGGTGTACCTCTGCTCCCTACATATTCTTTCGTGACGTGAAGAAGGACAACTTCGCCTGTAACCTTTGTTGTGATATGTTTCGCGCTCGAAGTGATGCAGGATTGGAAGACCTACCTTCAAAGACGATATGATCTGCTTCCCAAAATTTGCTTATTCACGATTCATAATCGTTCGTGTCTTAATGTGTAGTACCGTATTTCCCGCCACGTAAGACGTTGAAAGTGATAAGACGCACCCAGTAGTTAGCAAGGTGTTTTCCAGATTTAATACCCTTCGACTTTCCGGTGTTAAGACCCAGGGTGATTTTGGGGGCGGGGGGAATTTTTCAGGGTTGGGGTGGGGTGGGGGAATCTTATAACGAGGCGGGAAAAAAGTATATATTTTTTTCAGTTGAGTAGTGTCGATGCTTAACTTAATCGTTTTTCTTCTCACACTCTTCTGAACTCGCTCTTCAAATTTCTGTTCTCTTAGCAGCTTTGCAGTTCATTTAGCGCAAGTACATAAGCAACGATTTTGCACCGTCTTGGATTCTAGCTTCGTGTCATTTGAACACTGTATTTGTGCGGCTGCTTCTGTCGCAGATGTTATTTCTCAGTGGACGCCAGGTTATCTTGATCCTGCAGAGTCCGACCGTCCGGACTGGCGTCCCAGCGGCCCGTCAGAAGGTTATTACTGCAGATCCCGATATGTGACTTTCACAGTTGCAGGTGGGTTTCGCACGAAGGCCCACTTAAAGAGTAACATTTAACGCCAGTCTGTTTCATTCTACAGTAGGACAAGACAAGCTGGGATGGCTCAGCTCTTATAGTGACTAGCCTGCGGTGATACGGCCTTCGACTCGCGGCAGGGACAAGAGTTTTTTCCGTTCCTCAAAACCTTCAGACTGGTTACGGAGCCCGCTCATCCTTCCTTAAGTTGATACCGTTTTTTTTGTTTGTTTGGGCTTAATGTGGACGGGATGAGTATGACCACTTACCTGCACCTAGGGCTGAGGTTATAGTGAGTGGAGTTATGCCTGTACTTCCGCTGTATGCCTTCACTGTGGTCACAGGGCCGACTTATTTTTACTGTACGACGGGAGGTAGTTGTGGGCCGGGTAGTTCAGTCGGTATAGCTACTGGCTATGGGCTGGACGGTCCGGGGATGGAATCCCGGTTGGGGGGTCGAGATTTTCCTTACCTGTCCAGACCGGCCCTGGGGCCCACCTAGCCTCCTGTAAAATGGGTACCGGGTCTTTCCCGGGTTAAAAAGCGGCCGGGGCGTGACGCTGACCCCTCACCCCCTTCTAGTGCCGTGGTCAAGTAAAAGTAGAGCTATACCTCTACTCCCCTATGGGCCGTACGGCCTGTACAGAGCCTCAGTGCCTGTACAAGGGTGCATTTTACCTTTACTTTACGAGAGATGGTTTATGTTCCAGAACGGTGCTCAGTCGCGACCGCCACTTATTCTTGTGGTTAAAACTTAAGGAGACTGAAAAGTGTTCTTTAAATATGTTCCGGGCAGCTGTGTCTCTCGTTGTCGTTGACACGCATGTGGAACTAGCCTCATTCCGACAAAGTCATCTTGTTTAAACTTGATCGCACGGAGAGTATGTTCAAATAATGATTTTTTTTTCGTTTATTTTATTGAATATGTGCTTGTCGAGAAACGTTCTAATTAAAAGCTATGGATCCCAATAAGATGTGCTGTACATCACCTGTCACGGCGTGCTGTTCTTTCCGAACAATTTTGTTTTGACATGGTGTCTCTTTTATCGTGTATCTGAGCACAGCAGTTGTCGTGAGTTGCCCCCAGCGGGTTCAGGCCTTGTGTACGGTAGAACTGCAGTGCTCAGAGGTACGATAAATTGGATATTGTGTGTTTGGATTATTCCGCCGGAAATTAAACTGAGCACGCACTTTATGTGCGGATACAAGTTATAAAATATGTTGATCTCCAATAGACTGTAGTCTGATGTATTATGCATTTTTTTTGTGCATTTTGCAAATAACCCGTATCGCAAATCAACAAATTTAAGGTGTAAATATTTTGTTCGTCTCTTCGGCAGCAAAACCTGAGACTAGAGTTGTCAGCAGTTTTTATGAAATGGGGAGGGGGGTGGGAAGCCGGTACAAATTACGGGGTCCCGACGGTCCAGAAGGGGGCCCGGGGTCCGGTGATGTTGCAGATGTTTTATCTTCTCGGTAGTACCGCTATTTGTTGACTGTACAGTTTAACCCTCTTAGACCAAGCCTAAGTTAATCTGTAACTGGGAGTCAATGTTTTCGATTTAGTGTAAAGATTTTTAGCCGGGCCGCCCTTGCTGCGGAGGCCTTTTTTTATTTCCCCCACCGGGACCGTAACCCGCTCTCGGCGGCCGTGGCAGTCAGCATGGCCGACTTCATTGGTCGTACTGCCGATAGGGAAGAGCCGCGTTATGTTGACAGAGATCTTAAACGCAGTTGCATGTTATTTTTCCTGTATAATTCCTTTTATAACGCGTTTCAAAAAGAAGTACTAATATCAGTTTCATAAATTTCTGATCTAAGCGGTGGGCCGGGATAGCTTAGTTAGTATAGCGACTCATTATGGGCTCCATAGTCCGGGGATCGAATCCCGGTGGTGACGGGATTTTCCGTACCCGTCCAGAACGGCCCTGGGGTCCACCCCGCCTCTTATACAGTGGGTACCGGGTCTTTCCCGGTGGTAAAGCGGCCGGGGCGTGGCGTTGACCACCCACCCACATCTAGCGCCGAGGCTAAAGAAAGAGTAAAACCAACTTCCCCCTTCTGCGCCTCAGTGGCCTGTTCTAGGTTGAACTTTACCTTTACTTTCTGATCTAAACATGTTGGTGTAGCGAGAGTACACCAAAATATTAGGAATGTTCCCAGTTCGAATCTCGGCAGGTACAACGACAATGATGACGGAGTTCTCGTCGGGTCTGAGAATTCTCGAAATGCACCACCAGTGTGATCTGCCATATCTTTACTTATTCATATTGCATAATCACCCTCCCGTTTAATTTACCACCGTATGACATATACCTATGTAATTATCTAAATGCATAGTAACGTAACATGATGCCATTTTGTATTTACGATGTCATTGTTATTCCATTATTTATTTATACGGGATACGCAGAGCAAAATTACTGCAAAATACACAGAGAATGGCATTGTAATTGCATCAGGTGCCGGACTGTCATTTGTTCTGTAGCGACTAGCTCACATCTCAGCACACAGTTCGGTTTTAGTTTCCATTGCATGATCACATGATTCGCGTATGTGTGTTGGATGTTACTGAAGGTCTCCGGTCATTCTGATTCACATTTAAATTAAACAGTCTGCAGTTTGCGCCAAGTACAAAAATTTGGAACCGAATATATATATATATATGACATTTTTTATCTTGTCTTTTACCTATCCGATCACATTTCTGGTGACATAATATGTTTTATCAGTTATCTATAACACATGGGAGGTAGAAGGATTTGAAAATTTGTTTAGTTTGGTTCTCACCGATTTAAATGTACTAGACATAGTCTCGCGAATTAATTCTAATCTGCTAGGGTGACACCAGTTTGGCTTTCCTACGGCGCAGCCAGTAAAAAAAAAAACCTTCAACAGGTCAGCCACATTAAAATAAATGGAATTCTTTCTTTGTGAACGACTGTTTATAAATTTATCTGCATCTTGGCTGTAGGTCTATCATCACGCCTCTACGAGACAAAAATACAATTTCAAATCCCTGAAAGTATTGCTCAGCGATGTACTAAAACCCAACGGCTACCGGATGCAGACTTTTCTTATTTTATGTCTATGCTTAGGATCTAATAGTGGTAGTGTGGGTATGAACGTATGCATGTAACTACCCCCCCCCCCCCCCCCCCACCTCTTTTTACCAACCCTGCTCAGGCCTCCCAGGCCAAAAAAACATTTTCTTTAAAAAACGTCCTTTAAAATAGGGGGCTTTTGGGGAGGGTGGTGGGGGGGAGTGCGGGGTTGGTG
>Ga0136643_10013777_pt1 | contig 12118 bp, 3 predicted proteins | sample TergutLab28metaG_FD_96883 | JGI IMG/M metagenome (GOLD analysis project Ga0136643, IMG submission 96883) | Labiotermes labralis P1 segment gut microbial communities from Petit-Saut dam, French Guiana - Lab288 P1 (version 3) (version 3) | ecosystem: Host-associated > Arthropoda: Insects >...
TATTGTTTTCTATACCCCTCCTCCCACCCAACCTAAGGCTAAATCCAACTATTTGAGAAACGCTGTTAGAGACTGTGCTTCCGCAATTCGAACGTATGGGTCTGGTCCAACTCTACTGGAGGAGTGTCCGATTCTTCAGACTTTTTGTGAACACTCGTGGAAGTCTTACTGCGCCGTCAAGGTCGATTTAGAAAGTCAAAATGAGTAGCAAATAACTAAAATATACACTATACTGTCGGAAGGACCTGTGACTAAGCCTGTGATAGTGGTTTTGGATTGGCATTTGTTTTGTTATGTAGTGGAGCTAAATCTCAGTCGGTACAAATGAAGTGGTAGTAGATGACCACTGATATCATTTTTTAAATTTTTATGATGCGTTACTTGGCGCTGAGTGCCCTAGACAGTTGTAAATATACAGTAGAACTCCACTTATCCTGACGCTGGTTATCCGGATCGGCTTGGTCCTTCGGGTAAATTTGTCGAAAATTCTACACAACTAACTTGCCTTGAAATTACTGGATATCGGATCAAGAACAGTACAGTGTTGTGGATTAAGGCGTCGTCGAAAGGTTCAGACGCAGGTTCGTAGTGGAAGTAATAGCAGCCCGACTTCAAACTAACGATGTACCCTCTTTTCAAAGAAATATCCAGTTGTCCGGTTTATCTGCATAGCCGTCCCAATTAATCCGGAAAAATGGAGTTCTACTGTGCATACTGCAGTTACGGATCTACTCACCTGTATGTGCCGTGTAATTTTAATTAATTACTTGTCTGATTTTTTAATACAATCAATTATTTCATGTAACGTGAGCTGATTACGAGTTGCAGTTGATTAATGACGTAATATAAAGTGACACATTTAGTTTTCTAAGTCAAATATCATTGCCGGTCCCAGTGGCCGCGCGGTCTAAGGTCTGCGGTCGCTCGCCTGCTGAGATCGTGGGTTCGAATCCCACCGGGGGCATGGATGTTTGTCTGTTGTGAGTGTTGTGTGTGTTGTCAGGTAGAGGTCTCTGCGACGAGCTGATCACTCGTCCAGAGGAGTCCTACCGACTGTTGATGCGTCGCTGTGTGTGATCTAGAAACCTCAACAATGAGGAGGCCATGGCCCGCGTTGGGCCGCAGCGCCACAGGAAAAAAAAAGTCAAATGGCATTATTAAATCCAGCGCTGTTCATACTGATAAATGCCTAAGCCGTAGCATAGCCATTGACTTGCCCAAATTGAAAGAACTTTTTTGTCCAATGCGCCGCGATACCTGGAAGCTTGTCTTTTCGATAAGAACACTACTGAGATGATGACGATTAGGAATATTAGCGGTGTGATACTTACAGGGGAAAGCCTGTCCCGAGTTCTTTGGTTCTTCGTTATAAATATTGTTCCTCTCGTGTTCCATTCCCATCTCCATTTGTGCGCTGTCCTTACCAGAGGGACAAACGGGCCAAGCATCATAAAAGCAATGCTACTTCTAGTACCGAGGAAGCATTTGATTTATTGATTTATTGATCGGTTGACTGAATTGATATTTCCACATCCTGACACACTGGCCAGGAAAGAACTAATCTGGCCTTTCATATTCTAATATCCTTAATGTAACAACAAGGCCTATTATCAAAATGTACTTTCTCTTAAATGCTACGAATAAGGCACAATGTTCACGGGTATATCAAATTATTTATAAAAAAGCAAATTTTTGAATCCTTGTACATATATCTGCTACTGTATTCCATTATACTTGCAGTTAAATACGAGAACTTAGTATTGTGGTTTCGAATCCCGCCAAGGGGCATGGATATCTGTCTGTTGTGATAGCTGTGTGTTGTCAGGTAGAGGTCTCTGCGACGAGCTGATCACTCGTCCAGAGGAGTCCTGCCGACTATGGTGCGTCGGTGTATGTGATCTAGAAACCTCAAGAATGGGGACGCCATGGCCCGCGTTGGGCCGCAGCGCCACAGGAAAAAAAGAGAAAATTGAGTGTGGCTTATTGTAGATTACATTTGATTTATGAAAGCATATTTTCTACTTACAAATGCTGCATTGTGTTTGAATTAATTGTTAGTGATGCTATTTCTGTCTTGCGATACTACAATAACTTCTGGGTCAGCGAGCACGCATCATTCATCTGCCACAAACGCTATACAGTTTAGACACCGACAGCGTCCCTGAATTAACTACTGAAATGACAAATATAAAACTGTCTTCTAAGTACTGAACTGAACGTTTTTGTCGAAATTTTCGAGCCCAAGATCACTGTGAAATATCTTCACCCGAGCCCGAAAAATAATAATTGTCCACCCCTGTTGCAGCTTGTTCTCTAATTGTATTAGGTTAAGCATTGATTTTTAACTTAGGGATACGGAAGTATTCAGTAGATTTAAAACAAAATTCCGAGTCACCTTGTGAATCTACTGAAATGTAGGTAGGTTTTCACCCTTTTTATAGGCCACAAAGGCCCTTAGGATGAGTAGAGGTATAGCTCTACTCTTTCTAGGACCTCGGCACTCTAGATTGGGTTGGCGGGGTCAGCCCAACGCCCCGGCCGCCTCTACCCTCGGGAAAGACCCGGTACCCATTTACAGGAGGCTGGATGGGCCCCAGGACCGGTCTGGACGGGCGGAAAATCTCGTCCCCACCGGGATTCGATTCTGGACCGTCCATCCCGCAGTCAGTCGCTATACCGACTGAGCCACCTGGCCCGCAAATATAGATGTAATTTGAAATAATATAATTACGAGAAGATATGAGCCTTGATTTCGCACATAAAGAAACTTTTCAACATTTTTGGCACATTCTGTCTCGGGAAACTGTTGGTCAAATTATACGTATTTTTCCTTCAAGGAGTCACATGTACCCCAGTAACTGTAACGTCTGAATAACAACTTACAGTAACATAACTCCGCAGCTCTGGGCAGCAGAGATTTGTCTCATAGAGCAGAATTTGCGATCGGCAGCTTGCATACGGTAAGTAATATCTGAGGCCTTTGCTTTTCTGCTTGTTTACCAGGTAAACAATTATCCAGGTCCGCTGCGCGATGTCACAGTAGCGCGAAGACCTCAATGAGACCGCAGCGGAAGCCTGAAATCTCGCGTAGTCTTGTCAGCTCCAGGACAGATATAGAGTGCAACTAATTTAGTTTTTTATTAATCTTTGAAGGTTTATTTTCATGAAGTTGGAATTAATCCCCTATTCCATGGGATTCCTTATAAACTTAATACTGCTTGATAACTGACAATTTTTTTTAATCCCTTCTTAAATGCAGGACTGCTAAGCCTAGTGGTAAAGCCAGAGTCTCACTTCTAGTCTTAAATTATGAAACTCTTTTTCGGAAGTTTCATAAATTTTAAGGATGTATGAGAACTCTGACTGTATGCTGTCGGATCAAAATTGTTGACTGTTTCTTTTCAAAAAAACGTTCACTGTTTACCCCATTCACAAGTTACTGTACAAGCAACAGAATACACAGATTACGGATCACACATGTATTTATTGTTTAGCTTCTACATGTTTTGGTGTTAGTGGCCATCCTCGGGGAAATCACTTTAGATATTGTTCGAAGTCACCCAAAACTTCATATTCTTCTAGAATACAATAAAAGCCCACCCATAGTACGTTGTTTGTAAATCTAACATTTACTCAATGTGTGTTACGTGATTCTGTGATTCGGATTATTAAATTAAGTGGTACGCAGGCGTTACGTGATGTGTCCTTTATGTCTTGATTAATTAAGTGCTGTATTTATATCGTTATACGGACAACATCATCATTGACGTGTGCAGATACCGTCCACGTGTGTGCACTGATTGTCGCGAATGTGCACTTTTTGTATTCTAACATCCAATTGTTATTATGTTCTACATGTTTCCATCATTACGTTTATGTCTAATTAAGTAATCAACCAATTATTTAAACAAGTATCTCACTTACCATGGAGAGGAATAATAGAGCAAGCCAAAACTCACAAAGAGTTGTAGAGCTAAGGAAGAAGAAGAAGAGTATGTCACGTTCCTTCTTGATAAGTTCAGCCAGTCAGGAAATTCTCTTCATTGTGTAGCCCGAAGTTGTAGAACTGTGTTCACAAGAGCCTCGCACTTGTACCTATCCTGCGATTATGAATCTAGTCCGCTCCCTTCAATCACGTTTCATTACGATACACTTTAATATCATCTTCTCGTAAACATCTAGGTCTTCTAAGTGGTTCTTTCCTACAGGTTTTCTCCCACCCTACCTACAAACCGTGTATGTACTAATTTTCTCCCCCCTGAATTTGTGTTTGCGTCTGCAACAAATTAACACCGGGGGCAATTAGACTTGCAAAATCAGAAGGACCGCATTCAGAAGATTTTATTTTCAAATCCTCTTGCATTTCTATTTCATTCATTCTGAATCTGTTGAGCGGGCATTTCGGCAAAGCCTCATTTCTACTTTCTTCTTTTTTCTCGTACAAGTGCATCTTCATTGAGGCTTTGCTATATTTTCCGTATCGTTTCAGTTATCACTTTTCCTCTCGTTCAGATTGAATGCACTTCTTCATTACTCGTCATACGAAATTACAGTAATCTTACTACTGTTGAACATTTTTTCTGCTGTGAGAGAACACAAAGTTCTTCTCTGTCAATCCAATTTCTCATAATTCCTCAACTATTTAAAAAAAAAATTAATTCACACACATCTAATAGGCACATTTCCAGGGCCTGGTTGGTACTTAGTGTTTTATTGGCCACAACCCAACTTGCGTATCAACAAAGAAATGTCGAAACGTGCGTTATTTCTTGTTAACTTAAAAAGACGTTCGTATTTCCCTGAATTGAATTAAATCGAACGTTACAATAAAATTTCTTTGCTTTTCAATGAAATTTGTGAGCAGTCTTCGTTATGAAAAACACTGCCGTCTACAGGTGGTTTCATTGAAACGTCGCGGTGACATGATTACGAACCCTGCTTCATATTCGAGAGGCCTCTGACTCGAATGTCAGCCAGCGGCCACCTCTTTAGACTAAAATTTTTTTGTAATGTTTTTCTTCGGTATGTCTGAACTGAATTCTCATTATACCTTGAAACAGGAGGTAGCCACTTCTTTCTACCTTACTTCAAATCCATCAATCTCACAATTACACGTCTCACATCATTCACTGTCGCATAAATTCTTAAGTTTAAAAATTACTGTTACGTACACAGAATCGATAAATTGGCCGTGGCATCTTGCATATTTTAACATCTTTTTTTATGTATGAAAATTTATAGTCTATGGAAACTCTTCCCTGGGAGGGGTTCTATGAAAAATAGTCTACCGTCTGCGACATAAAAGCAAGTGTTTCTCGAGGTAACGTTTATTACATTTTCATACGTAGCAGTTTTGACATAATTAATAACGAAGTATACATCTTCCCCCAAAATACATAACACGTTGAAACACCCTGGATCATGACAGAATACTTCCTAATCTTCGCAGACAGACATTAGTTAATACTTATGGCATTAGAAGTTTCTGTCTTAGCAGCTAGGAACGTTGACTCAGTATAGCCCTCTTGCACGTGCACCCATCGAATTGTCATTTTGCCTAACAATAAACAGAATTAATTTTCAGAGTTGCTGTGTGAACCATGAAATGTGGCAGGCCACCTTTTAATTACAAGCGATATTGTGTAATATGTCAATGAACTGTTGGAATTTACTGTAGAATTCTAGCCCCTTGTATGTCAGCACTCTATTATTTTTTAAATTAATAATAAAAGATCGCTTATACCTTTATTTATTCATTTGTTGGATTTCCTCTACGTTTATAAATGGCTGTATGAATTTGTTGTGATGTTGAACTGGTGTCAAAGTCCGATTCGTATTCCGTACAGTTAAATGAATAAATAAAAAGAGACGAGTTACTCAATTATTACACCAACTACTGCACATATTTAAAATTTACACACTAAAACATTAAAACATTACAAGCGCTTCGACATGTTTCGGTCCTAGGACCATCATCAGGGAGCCATATCGTCCTTACTAAAGTCACACTATAAAAAGTCACATTAGTTTCGCTGTACCAGTTGGGTATTGTGGCAGCATGCTGCCACAATACCCAACTGGTACAGCGAAACTAATGTGACTTTTTATAGTGTGACTTTAGTAAGGACGATATGGCTCCCTGATGATGGTCCTAGGACCGAAACATGTCGAAGCGCTTGTAATGTTTTAATGTTTTAGTGTGTAAATTTTAAATATGTGCAGTAGTTGGTGTAATAATTGAGTAACTCGTCTCTTTTTATTTATTCATTTAACTGTACGGAATACGAATCGGACTTTGACACCAGTTCAACATCACAACAAATTCATACAGCCATTTATAAACGTAGAGGAAATCCAACAAATGAATAAATAAAGGTATAAGCGATCTTTTATTATTAATTTAAAAAATAATAGAGTGCTGACATACAAGGGGCTAGAATTCTACAGTAAATTCCAACAGTTCATTGACATATTACACAATATCGCTTGTAATTAAAAGGTGGCCTGCCACATTTCATGGTTCACACAGCAACTCTGAAAATTAATTCTGTTTATTGTTAGGCAAAATGACAATTCGATGGGTGCACGTGCAAGAGGGCTATACTGAGTCAACGTTCCTAGCTGCTAAGACAGAAACTTCTAATGCCATAAGTATTAACTAATGTCTGTCTGCGAAGATTAGGAAGTATTCTGTCATGATCCAGGGTGTTTCAACGTGTTATGTATTTTGGGGGAAGATGTATACTTCGTTATTAATTATGTCAAAACTGCTACGTATGAAAATGTAATAAACGTTACCTCGAGAAACACTTGCTTTTATGTCGCAGACGGTAGACTATTTTTCATAGAACCCCTCCCAGGGAAGAGTTTCCATAGACTATAAATTTTCATACATAAAAAAAGATGTTAAAATATGCAAGATGCCACGGCCAATTTATCGATTCTGTGTACGTAACAGTAATTTTTAAACTTAAGAATTTATGCGACAGTGAATGATGTGAGACGTGTAATTGTGAGATTGATGGATTTGAAGTAAGGTAGAAAGAAGTGGCTACCTCCTGTTTCAAGGTATAATGAGAATTCAGTTCAGACATACCGAAGAAAAACATTACAAAAAAATTTTAGTCTAAAGAGGTGGCCGCTGGCTGACATTCGAGTCAGAGGCCTCTCGAATATGAAGCAGGGTTCGTAATCATGTCACCGCGACGTTTCAATGAAACCACCTGTAGACGGCAGTGTTTTTCATAACGAAGACTGCTCACAAATTTCATTGAAAAGCAAAGAAATTTTATTGTAACGTTCGATTTAATTCAATTCAGGGAAATACGAACGTCTTTTTAAGTTAACAAGAAATAACGCACGTTTCGACATTTCTTTGTTGATACGCAAGTTGGGTTGTGGCCAATAAAACACTAAGTACCAACCAGGCCCTGGAAATGTGCCTATTAGATGTGTGTGAATTAATTTTTTTTTTAAATAGTTGAGGAATTATGAGAAATTGGATTGACAGAGAAGAACTTTGTGTTCTCTCACAGCAGAAAAAATGTTCAACAGTAGTAAGATTACTGTAATTTCGTATGACGAGTAATGAAGAAGTGCATTCAATCTGAACGAGAGGAAAAGTGATAACTGAAACGATACGGAAAATATAGCAAAGCCTCAATGAAGATGCACTTGTACGAGAAAAAAGAAGAAAGTAGAAATGAGGCTTTGCCGAAATGCCCGCTCAACAGATTCAGAATGAATGAAATAGAAATGCAAGAGGATTTGAAAATAAAATCTTCTGAATGCGGTCCTTCTGATTTTGCAAGTCTAATTGCCCCCGGTGTTAATTTGTTGCAGACGCAAACACAAATTCAGGGGGGAGAAAATTAGTACATACACGGTTTGTAGGTAGGGTGGGAGAAAACCTGTAGGAAAGAACCACTTAGAAGACCTAGATGTTTACGAGAAGATGATATTAAAGTGTATCGTAATGAAACGTGATTGAAGGGAGCGGACTAGATTCATAATCGCAGGATAGGTACAAGTGCGAGGCTCTTGTGAACACAGTTCTACAACTTCGGGCTACACAATGAAGAGAATTTCCTGACTGGCTGAACTTATCAAGAAGGAACGTGACATACTCTTCTTCTTCTTCCTTAGCTCTACAACTCTTTGTGAGTTTTGGCTTGCTCTATTATTCCTCTCCATGGTAAGTGAGATACTTGTTTAAATAATTGGTTGATTACTTAATTAGACATAAACGTAATGATGGAAACATGTAGAACATAATAACAATTGGATGTTAGAATACAAAAAGTGCACATTCGCGACAATCAGTGCACACACGTGGACGGTATCTGCACACGTCAATGATGATGTTGTCCGTATAACGATATAAATACAGCACTTAATTAATCAAGACATAAAGGACACATCACGTAACGCCTGCGTACCACTTAATTTAATAATCCGAATCACAGAATCACGTAACACACATTGAGTAAATGTTAGATTTACAAACAACGTACTATGGGTGGGCTTTTATTGTATTCTAGAAGAATATGAAGTTTTGGGTGACTTCGAACAATATCTAAAGTGATTTCCCCGAGGATGGCCACTAACACCAAAACATGTAGAAGCTAAACAATAAATACATGTGTGATCCGTAATCTGTGTATTCTGTTGCTTGTACAGTAACTTGTGAATGGGGTAAACAGTGAACGTTTTTTTGAAAAGAAACAGTCAACAATTTTGATCCGACAGCATACAGTCAGAGTTCTCATACATCCTTAAAATTTATGAAACTTCCGAAAAAGAGTTTCATAATTTAAGACTAGAAGTGAGACTCTGGCTTTACCACTAGGCTTAGCAGTCCTGCATTTAAGAAGGGATTAAAAAAAATTGTCAGTTATCAAGCAGTATTAAGTTTATAAGGAATCCCATGGAATAGGGGATTAATTCCAACTTCATGAAAATAAACCTTCAAAGATTAATAAAAAACTAAATTAGTTGCACTCTATATCTGTCCTGGAGCTGACAAGACTACGCGAGATTTCAGGCTTCCGCTGCGGTCTCATTGAGGTCTTCGCGCTACTGTGACATCGCGCAGCGGACCTGGATAATTGTTTACCTGGTAAACAAGCAGAAAAGCAAAGGCCTCAGATATTACTTACCGTATGCAAGCTGCCGATCGCAAATTCTGCTCTATGAGACAAATCTCTGCTGCCCAGAGCTGCGGAGTTATGTTACTGTAAGTTGTTATTCAGACGTTACAGTTACTGGGGTACATGTGACTCCTTGAAGGAAAAATACGTATAATTTGACCAACAGTTTCCCGAGACAGAATGTGCCAAAAATGTTGAAAAGTTTCTTTATGTGCGAAATCAAGGCTCATATCTTCTCGTAATTATATTATTTCAAATTACATCTATATTTGCGGGCCAGGTGGCTCAGTCGGTATAGCGACTGACTGCGGGATGGACGGTCCAGAATCGAATCCCGGTGGGGACGAGATTTTCCGCCCGTCCAGACCGGTCCTGGGGCCCATCCAGCCTCCTGTAAATGGGTACCGGGTCTTTCCCGAGGGTAGAGGCGGCCGGGGCGTTGGGCTGACCCCGCCAACCCAATCTAGAGTGCCGAGGTCCTAGAAAGAGTAGAGCTATACCTCTACTCATCCTAAGGGCCTTTGTGGCCTATAAAAAGGGTGAAAACCTACCTACATTTCAGTAGATTCACAAGGTGACTCGGAATTTTGTTTTAAATCTACTGAATACTTCCGTATCCCTAAGTTAAAAATCAATGCTTAACCTAATACAATTAGAGAACAAGCTGCAACAGGGGTGGACAATTATTATTTTTCGGGCTCGGGTGAAGATATTTCACAGTGATCTTGGGCTCGAAAATTTCGACAAAAACGTTCAGTTCAGTACTTAGAAGACAGTTTTATATTTGTCATTTCAGTAGTTAATTCAGGGACGCTGTCGGTGTCTAAACTGTATAGCGTTTGTGGCAGATGAATGATGCGTGCTCGCTGACCCAGAAGTTATTGTAGTATCGCAAGACAGAAATAGCATCACTAACAATTAATTCAAACACAATGCAGCATTTGTAAGTAGAAAATATGCTTTCATAAATCAAATGTAATCTACAATAAGCCACACTCAATTTTCTCTTTTTTTCCTGTGGCGCTGCGGCCCAACGCGGGCCATGGCGTCCCCATTCTTGAGGTTTCTAGATCACATACACCGACGCACCATAGTCGGCAGGACTCCTCTGGACGAGTGATCAGCTCGTCGCAGAGACCTCTACCTGACAACACACAGCTATCACAACAGACAGATATCCATGCCCCTTGGCGGGATTCGAAACCACAATACTAAGTTCTCGTATTTAACTGCAAGTATAATGGAATACAGTAGCAGATATATGTACAAGGATTCAAAAATTTGCTTTTTTATAAATAATTTGATATACCCGTGAACATTGTGCCTTATTCGTAGCATTTAAGAGAAAGTACATTTTGATAATAGGCCTTGTTGTTACATTAAGGATATTAGAATATGAAAGGCCAGATTAGTTCTTTCCTGGCCAGTGTGTCAGGATGTGGAAATATCAATTCAGTCAACCGATCAATAAATCAATAAATCAAATGCTTCCTCGGTACTAGAAGTAGCATTGCTTTTATGATGCTTGGCCCGTTTGTCCCTCTGGTAAGGACAGCGCACAAATGGAGATGGGAATGGAACACGAGAGGAACAATATTTATAACGAAGAACCAAAGAACTCGGGACAGGCTTTCCCCTGTAAGTATCACACCGCTAATATTCCTAATCGTCATCATCTCAGTAGTGTTCTTATCGAAAAGACAAGCTTCCAGGTATCGCGGCGCATTGGACAAAAAAGTTCTTTCAATTTGGGCAAGTCAATGGCTATGCTACGGCTTAGGCATTTATCAGTATGAACAGCGCTGGATTTAATAATGCCATTTGACTTTTTTTTTCCTGTGGCGCTGCGGCCCAACGCGGGCCATGGCCTCCTCATTGTTGAGGTTTCTAGATCACACACAGCGACGCATCAACAGTCGGTAGGACTCCTCTGGACGAGTGATCAGCTCGTCGCAGAGACCTCTACCTGACAACACACACAACACTCACAACAGACAAACATCCATGCCCCCGGTGGGATTCGAACCCACGATCTCAGCAGGCGAGCGACCGCAGACCTTAGACCGCGCGGCCACTGGGACCGGCAATGATATTTGACTTAGAAAACTAAATGTGTCACTTTATATTACGTCATTAATCAACTGCAACTCGTAATCAGCTCACGTTACATGAAATAATTGATTGTATTAAAAAATCAGACAAGTAATTAATTAAAATTACACGGCACATACAGGTGAGTAGATCCGTAACTGCAGTATGCACAGTAGAACTCCATTTTTCCGGATTAATTGGGACGGCTATGCAGATAAACCGGACAACTGGATATTTCTTTGAAAAGAGGGTACATCGTTAGTTTGAAGTCGGGCTGCTATTACTTCCACTACGAACCTGCGTCTGAACCTTTCGACGACGCCTTAATCCACAACACTGTACTGTTCTTGATCCGATATCCAGTAATTTCAAGGCAAGTTAGTTGTGTAGAATTTTCGACAAATTTACCCGAAGGACCAAGCCGATCCGGATAACCAGCGTCAGGATAAGTGGAGTTCTACTGTATATTTACAACTGTCTAGGGCACTCAGCGCCAAGTAACGCATCATAAAAATTTAAAAAATGATATCAGTGGTCATCTACTACCACTTCATTTGTACCGACTGAGATTTAGCTCCACTACATAACAAAACAAATGCCAATCCAAAACCACTATCACAGGCTTAGTCACAGGTCCTTCCGACAGTATAGTGTATATTTTAGTTATTTGCTACTCATTTTGACTTTCTAAATCGACCTTGACGGCGCAGTAAGACTTCCACGAGTGTTCACAAAAAGTCTGAAGAATCGGACACTCCTCCAGTAGAGTTGGACCAGACCCATACGTTCGAATTGCGGAAGCACAGTCTCTAACAGCGTTTCTCAAATAGTTGGATTTAGCCTTAGGTTGGGTGGGAGGAGGGGTATAGAAAACAATA
>Ga0136643_10013779_pt1 | contig 12117 bp, 12 predicted proteins | sample TergutLab28metaG_FD_96883 | JGI IMG/M metagenome (GOLD analysis project Ga0136643, IMG submission 96883) | Labiotermes labralis P1 segment gut microbial communities from Petit-Saut dam, French Guiana - Lab288 P1 (version 3) (version 3) | ecosystem: Host-associated > Arthropoda: Insects >...
GTGGTGGTGGTGGTGGTGGTGGTGGTGGTTGTAGTGGTGGTGGTGGTGGTGGTGGTTGTGGTGGTGGTGGTTGCGGTGGTGGTGGTTGCGGTGGTGGTGGTTGTGGTGGTGGTAATGGTAGTAGTGGTAGTAGTAGTAGTGGTAGTAGTAGTAGTAGTAGTAGTAGCAGCAGTAGTAGTAGTAGTAGTAGTAGTCGTAGTGGTAGGAGTCGTGGTCGACGTAGTAGTATTGGTAGTAATGGTAGTAGTGGTGGTAGTAGTAGTAGTAGTGGTAGTAGCAGTCGTAGTGGTAGGAGTCGTGGTCTTAGTAGTAGTGGTGGTGGTGGTGGTAGTAATCGTAGTAGTAGGAGTCGTAGTAGTAGTAGTAGTAGTAGTAGTAGTCGTAATAATAGTAGTAGTAGTGGTAGTGGTGGTAGTGGTAGTGGTGGTAGTGGTAGATCATACATCTTAAACTAGGGGTGCGATACGTAAAACGTTTCTAAACTTGAAATATCGCGGCACACAGACTGAGAACCAGCAGCACAGGCTACACGTTGTCCTCGACAGTGAATAAAGTCGCTCCAGCATGCTGGACAAAAGAACAAGAGTTAGCGGCTTCGCAGTTCCTTATACGGAAGGTCAGTCGAGAGAACTGTTGACTCGAGTCTAATTTGGAATGGACACGACGCACGGACAATCGCGAGGCAAAATCGCTAACCATTTCACCATCTTCCCGTCCCACAGCTGCACATCAACCCTCAGGAGCACAAACACCTCTCTGATCAGGTGCAGCGACTTTCACCGAAAATTCAGTCTTTTCAGCAACACCAATTTTTTATAATTCAACAAGCTTGGAAAGATTTAGAAATCACCAAAACAGTCCTGTAGTTTAGTCCGGTGGAGTGATCCTTGCCTGGTTTTGACAACACCAGCGGCGTACCTAGGATTCTTGGAACCCGGAGCGGGTAATCGCACTAGAAATTATAAACTTTTAAAAATCACGCACATTTCAAGACTTTTCCTTTCATTTGGGTAAATAATTTAGAATATGCTGAGAGCAATCACTTTTAATCTACAGTATTTACGTTGTCGCCTATTCTGTCGCCCCTTGGACTCTGCCACCACTCGCCACCTCCTAGCAACTCTATGTCCCTGGGAAGCACAATCAATTTGACAAGTTTTCACTCAGTTGAGAAGCGATTATTTTTGGTCGGCATGTTGCAAAAGTGGCTCGAATTCAAGGTATGTTAAAGAGGGGTTATTTTAACAACACTCTGTATGCAAATGGACCAGGTTGTTTTGCAAAATCTAAGGATTCCGATCAGCCATTCTATCTCGTGATAATTCCTTTTTCGTACCAACGGCATGTAGGGCCGGTTCAGAAAACTGACGACGCTGTTCTCGGAGGCTTTAGGAAAGTCGGATTTTAAAGTTAAAACTTTACCATCCATTGCTCGGTGACCTCAAATTTCCCACTCGCTATCAACGGCAGTACAATGTTATATTTATTTGCGAGATGTTTGGTGATCTTGCACATGTTCTGCATATTGGGAGTTCTGTACGAAGTAAAAAAAAAAAAAAAAGAGCGCCATATGTGAAGGCCACGTTCATGACGTAAACTGTTTGTCTGATATATAAATATGCAATGATGTATCAGTCAAACACAACAAAACTTTATTATGTTTATTATTGTATTAGGGCAACATGTTTCGATTCTTACAGAATCATCTTCAGGCCCTTCTAAGATACAGATCCTTACTTAGCAATGTTTAAAATGCGCTGTGGAATCCCAAACGCTTATATCCCACAGCGCATTTTAAACATTGCTAAGTAAGGATCTGTATCTTAGAAGGGCCTGAAGATGATCCTGTAGGAATCGAAACATGTTTCCCTAATATAATAATAAACATAAAAAGTGTTGTTGTGTTTGACTGATACATCATTGTATATTTATATATGTGTTAAACACTTCCGGATGGCAAACATCAAATGTTTGTCGGATTTTCGTGAAATTTGGAACAGGAGTTCTCTACAGAAATCTGTCGAGTAATTGACAGTTTCACGAAAATAGGCTGTCATACTTTAATTATGGCAATCAATGCGTTTCTATGCGCGCTTTCCATATTTATAGTCCTATGTGGATAACATTCGGAACAAAAGATCTGAACTTAACGCCGCTGAGCTGAAAAGCTTCGTCAAAACAGATAACAAACTTTGGGTGAAGAGAGATAAACGAAGATGCAACTAATCCCATGTTTATTATCAAACTTCTATCTCGAACAGTCGAACAGTAACCTTCACACAGTGCGCACAGCTTACGACCCAGCTCCACACAACCACAGCCAGCAAAACCAGTGCAGAACACCAAATGCAGTAATACACTGTCTTGTGCTTCTGATGATGGGCATAATGATGCCCGAAACATGTTGAGATAGAAGTTTGATTTAAAAAATCCGATTAGTTGCATCATATTGGTTTATCTCTTTTCAACCTACGTTCCATGATGCACGGTCACAGAACCTAAAATAATAAACTTTATTGCAGGGCGCTAATGACATTTTGTCCGTGTTTTCTACATGTCCGTCCTATTCAAATAAAATTCCACACAACAAATCTACACGTAACGATTGTGGGCATTTGTGATTTTCGTGAAAAATCGGCGCGTTGAAAGTCATAACTTAGTTAGGCGCGTAAATGTACTTGTGTCCGCATTGTCTACGTCGATTGACCGATTTCGCCAAAATTAGGTTTAAAAAAAATCTGCAGGAGGGCTGTTAGGCATCAGCGAATTTTTTAAAAACAGGCGCAGGGAAGGCTGTACTGGTGTATATGAAACTACATTAACTTCCACACAGCGGAAGTGTATGCCACTTTGAAAAAAAATGCCTAGGTCGTATCCGTGCGTTACTTCAGGTATTGTACTGACATGAGGTCTTGTTTCTGCAATCTAGGCCTTGGACAATTTTACGCCAATTGTTATAAAGTTGACTGTTTATGGATGCGTCTATTTATGCTTTTAGAACAATTATGCGTGGGCTCAAGGTGGCGTTACGTGTCCTTTGCCGTAAGGCGTACAGTTTATTATGTTCTTGAACTGGAAGTTGAGTCGAGGATGCTATATGTCAAGATCTAAGACTTCCAATTCCTCGTGGTAGCGATTTAGGCGCGTTTATTACCTACCGTCCTTCATTCCGCATGGAAAAAATCAGCTCCCACAGGAAGGGTTTTCATGAAACTTGATATTTGAGGACTTCTCGAAAATATGTCACGAAAATTCAAGCTACATTATAAACGGTAAAGCATAACGGGCACTTTACACGTAGTCCAATATACTTTTTTGATCATATCTCGCCCATTTCTCCTTAGAATGAGAATTTTTTCAGACAAAACTTGTAGAGGAAATCAAAGCACACATTTTGATTTCCATAACTTTTTTCCCCCGAAATCTTACAGTTTAAAAGATGTGGAAAAAATATTTAGCACCGGGCAGGCCACATATGACAATATGGCGCATGCGCATTGAATGCTGGATATCTAAGTCTACAAACACACACTCACAATATGTAACAGTTATAGATTTTCCACTACAACAATGGTTGCAAGAACGCGTCTCAGCGTTACGATATACGTACACTGCCTGTCTTGTTATCTAACAGCTTGACGCAGCACGTCGGCACACTGGCAACTGCTTTATCAGCTTCGTTGGCTGTGGCTAGCAAATCGGTGTTCAGACTACTAGTTACGCAGTTCAGGAAATATTCCCAATTTGCTTCTTTGCAGACACACGTACTTTTTCGGTTCACGTGGTCTTCTATACAATAATTAAAAGTGTTATTACATGTAGTGGCTTATTATAAATACAATTTCCATTGTGAAGACAATTCGGTCAATACTACATAGCGAAATCATGCCTGTTTATTGCGAAAATGTACGAAAGACATAAACATAAAGTGTTGGGACAGCGCGAGGAGTTCTTACATGTAACAGCACTTGTTACATATCGCTCATTTGCCACAACAGTGTCACAACTCAAAATTTGTGATTTTTCAAGAGAAACGTTTAAAGGTTTTGAAATGCTATAATTTTCTATGAGTGCAACGACGACACAACTGCTCTCCAGCGGCGAGTTTTGGAAACTGCGTTATGAAACTATACCTGTTAAAAGTGCATCTGCAAACGTTTCTTTCTATACCAACAACACAAAAATACCAAATTTTGAGTTGTGACACTCTTGTCGCAAATAGCGATATGGTTACTATCGTAATTTAAAGGGATTAAGAAGACTTATTGCTGTCCTGAAACGTAACGAGGGACAACGGTCTTCATTCTTTAACACAACCTAATTTTGTGCTTACAAAACCTCTTTGTCTTAGCCAATTCGAATTGTAAGCAGGAGTTCCGAGCCCCCACGCATGCGTGGTTGACAGCGCGTTAAAACTGAGTTTTAGTATCTCTAAAGGCTTCAAGTTTTGTCAGCCTTTGTGTGTAATATTTATTTATTATGCATTGTGAATACGGGGCGTGTTTGCTAATTTTTATAAGGTATGACTGTGTAGGTTCTGTCGTCGTCTATATGATGTTTTTGTACACTGCGAACTGAATGTATGTGTACATACTGTAATAACAAATGTCTGGATAAGTTATGATTAAGCGGGACCAGCCTACGCCCTCCTGCCCAGGTTCACGTATGTTTGTAGGAACGCATGTGGAAACTTACTGTCAATTTTTTTGAGTTAACCTTCATTAGAGTGTTCAGATTTCTTAAATGTGTACAGTGGTTACGAAAATACGGCGCCCGAAAATTTCGGAGTAACTTCTGTCATACCCTGTATAAGTTAATATACATTCAAGTCACCACTTATTTACTATTCAGCATCTGTGGATACATACACACACATACACAATACACAATCCATACACACATAAATACATACATAGTTAAATACACAGACACATACAGGAATACATACATACATACATACATACACACATACATGCATACATAAATGCACACACATACATATATACGCACACACATATACATACATACATACATAAACACACACGTACATATTTTCGTTGTTATACCGAGTGAGTGACACACGTACATGCGTAAATAAATAAATAAATATATACATAAATAAACATATACATACTTGCCTAAATAAACACACACATAATATATACATACACACATACATAAACACATACATATATACACACACTCATACAAACATACATACATACACACGCACACTCATACATACATACACACGCACACTCATACATACATACATACATACAAACATACATACATCAAAGAAAGCTTAAGAAAATCCTATGGAATAAAGTCAAGGAACCGAGTACTCCGGTTTGCTGGGATATTGCACAGCATCATTCACTAAATCAAAAGATTTTTATAGTAGCCGGTCTTGATTTTTCACTCATCACAGACGAGCACACGAGTGGACTTACTGAGCCACGATCAGCATTCCTCGAAACGACCAAATTTCAGAAGCTGTAAGCCTGCAAAGATGTAACGTCGTGTGGCCATGTTCAATGAGTCATGCCATCTACATAAATGAAAAATAGTGAGTGTTAAAATACCTCGAGTAAAATACTGTAACACAAACAGTGCTGTCTGCTCAAGAGCGTACTACATTCGGTTTATGGAAAGAATGAACACCGACTCTCCTCCACCAATCTGGATAGCAACTGCCTCCACAATAGTGCCTTCTCCCACTTTCTCCCATTAGAATCTTATCTGTCGCTCTCTCTCTCTCTCTCTCTCTCTCTCTCTCTCTCTCTCTCTCTCTCTCTCTCTCTGCCTTCTCAGTTTGGTGTTGGTGTTCGCGGTGGGAATTTGTCCAGTGCCGGGTGGAGGCAGGCCACCTACTTAATATCACGCTGCCAGTGTTCATTCTTACCCTGGCCGGAGTACAGCTAGTAGAATAAAAGTATCCCAGTTCACCGGCAATAGACGAAGGTGATTGATCAGCTTGACTCCTCCTCCGCTTTTAACCCAAAAATACCCATGTACCCATGGTACCATCCAAACAGAAGGCTGGGCAGACCCCACTGTCGACCAGAACGTTCCGAAGGGACACGAAGTGTTGCCCTTCTCCAACGCGCCCACAACAGGATTTGGGGCCTCCACAGCCATCTATTCATTGGGCACCGGGGGCTGTAGTCCTGGGAGTAAAGCGGCAGGGCATGGGCATGGGCATCGGCATGACTACTTCTGGACAGACAGTCACACTAAAGAATACGTCATGGTTTATCTGCATCTCCCCCATATTCCTTCAAGGCACGGAGCTAAACCAAGCACGGGGACAACTTACCTTTACCTGGTGTTATTACACTATCTATTGCACAAACAAACAAACAACAAAAAAGCAAGGATACATTAGTGTAGGCACTGTGATTCTTCACAGTTCGCCTTCATGCGACATCCCACGTTGTATTCCGTAACACATCCGCCATTTCAACAACGATTCTATTCTAATTACCACAGCAGGCGTGGCTCAGAATGAATTTACTATACAGAACCAACCCTTTACAAGCAATTCATTATGAGCAAATGCGTAGGCACAGTGAACAGCATTCAAGAATGAAATTACAGGTGATGGTTAGCGCAGAATACTACGTAACGAAAAATCATTAGAATTCGACAATGCAAACTAACTAGTCAGCAAGAAGAACAGGAACACAGCGGGTCAGTACATCATGAAAACAATCCAAATTCAGTTAACCATTTCAGGCCCTGTGGTTACTTTACATACCATCACGTTTAAGACTAAAAGATGCTACAGTATGCCCTTATAGTGCATTGTTTTGTCTACAGCTAAGAACAAACAGCGACCGCTTTCCTTTACAACATTAACTGATTCGTTTTATAACCCAGACGGAGTGTGTTTACTGAGCGGTACGAATTGAGAACTAAATACATATGTATGATACGGGTAAAGACGACAGCCTCCCATCGCTGGGTCCCGGGTTCGATGTAATAAGAGATTTGTGGCCTACAAAGTGACATCGGGGCAGTTTTTTATCCGATTACCGCGGTTTTCTTCCTGTCAGTGTCACTCCACCTGTGCTCCATACTCATCTTCGTCTACATGTCCTCGTATCAGGAAGACAAACGGGCGAAGCCTGACCTTCCCAAAAACGATGCTCTTTTGGAAATCAGAGAGCTATGGATAAAAATGTACCTTAACTAGGTCTTTGAAGTGTTGAACTAACTTCTGCTTTATTACCAGTGGAGTACGCTCTGTGTAACACGGAAATTCAACGGGAAGTCTCTTACGCATGCATAACGTCATGACAGGGACTGAACATTTTGTGCCGTTATAAACAAGCGTTGTTATAACCGAGGAATATAATGTTACGATTAACAGTGAGGAATTAATTGGCACCACAGAATATCTGACACTCAAGGCGAGGTATCGCATAAACCGCCGTCGTTATAAACGGGGTTCGACTTAAATACACGTCGGGTGCATCTGACCACTTATTCCATCTGTCAGACACACAGTAACAAATATCATGATTAAAATTCTGGACATCATCCCAGGTTACAAGCGCCATCAAGTCGACTGTGACTGGATAACATACGCTTAGACAATGAATCGAGAAACGCCACCTATTGTACGTAATACATCTTGTGATTCATGAGCATTCTTGACTCCAGTGCCGGAACTCTCACTCATCTGTCAAAAGTTAGCAGTATGCCTGCCTTAACAAGTCCAAGACAAACACCGGGTAGTCGTCAGGTACGTACAATTAACCTACCTACTGTGTACACTTTAATGAATAACTGGATATTATTTAATAAGTTATTTGTTGCCATTACGTAAGTGCAACGGTAGAGTGACTGCTCCTAATAACACTGACTGCCGCTACTCGGTGGTTGCAGCAACCTTGAATGGCTGATGACTCAACTATGACCCCGGTGCTGTGCGTGGGCAGGAACAAACACGGACACAACAGTCGGATAACCTCACCTGTCTATCCTGGTCGCGGATTAGTTACGTATCTCACGCTAAAAGCCCTTTGGTTGCTTTATATACCACCAGGTTTCACATCCAAAAAATGCGTAGGTCAGAGTATTTACTAGTTTTGTCACGGATCTCAGAACAAACAGCGATTATTTCCCTATACAGCATTAACTGGTTGGTTTTGATAACCCAGACGGAGAGTGTTTACTGCGCGGCACGGAATGAATATTCAAATAAAATTCAAGAAAAATTTCTATTTAAAGGCCGTACCATGACTCAGGCGGTTTATCGGAGGTCACTACCCGCGGAGGCCCGGATTCGATTCCACGCCTATCCATGTGAGAATCGTGGTGGACAGAGTGGAACTGGAACCGGTTTTTTTTTCTATCGGCACTTCATTTCTCTCCTGTTAGTATCATTCCACCAGTGCTTCATACTCATCTACATCTACAAGTTGACCTTACCAGAAGGACAAATGGGCGAAACCTGGGGAACTTTAAAAAAACTACTCTTTCGGAACGCGCGAATCACTGAATAGGTAAGTACGTGCACTTTTGTGTGGTTTATAATGGGTTAAGCCACAACGGTTACCATTTGGAGGAAGGGGGGGAGGGGGGTTGAAGACAGTGGATGTGTTAGGATTGCAAATGTTCACGTATGATTTACACTGTTAATTCTTTACTTGCATAAGAGCACATTCCGCAATAGACAAGTTACATCGTATGTGTATAAAGTAAAGTTTTCCCGTTACAGGCCCGGTGTGGCCCGGAGGGTGGGTAGAGGTATAGCTCTACTCTTCCATGACCGCGCCACTAGAAGGGGGTGAGTGGTCAGCAGCATGCCCCGGCCGCACTTTATCCCCGGGAAAGACCCGGTACCCATTTTACAGGAGGATGGGTGGGCCCCAGGGCCGGTCCGGACGGGCGGAAAATCTCGTCCCTACCGGGATGCGATCCCGGACCGTCCAGCCCGTAGTCAGTCGCTATACCGACTGAGTTACCCGGCCCACACATTGTATGTCTACGAATGTTAACCAGGAAGGACCACACTGACATCTAATCCGTCAAAGGTACAGTAATAATTATGTATCGCAACTGCTCTATCGTGCAATAACTTGACACTTCGCGCATGCTCTATTGTGGAATGGGCAGCTGTTATTTAATATCCCATAAAGCTCAATATGGTGACTCAAAACTGTTTTTCAGTCTCTCAAGGTGTGGGGACAACAGCCGTCAGCCACAACTGAATTTATGGTTTCAATGCGATATGCTCTGGATCATAAAAGAGAAGCAATCATCGGCCAGATGAAACACCGAAGAAAAATTATTAAGTACGTAAAACGCATTATGTTACTTTACGCCATCCATGTACAGCTGAGATCTAGACTTTACAAATATTACAAGATCAGGATAAGCCGTGAAAAATCATATTGAAATCATTTCCTCAGAGATGTGACAAAATGATAAGTTTAAAAGGTATGGCATTAGAACAGTCAAAATTAGAAACAGTAAACTAGTACTTGCAGATGGACGTGCGGGTTTTATTCTGTATTATTCAACCTTGGGGGATGTTTTACACTTTTTATTTCCCGATACGTACTCTGGATTGAATGAATGTACACTATGTCACTATTCCTTCATTTTCCTTTTACTTGCTCCCCTGCTCTTCTTACAAGTGTCTAAGTAAATGTGAACAGGTGTTACAATCCTCTTACATTAGCGTTGCATAGGAAATGAAAAACCTTTATAGACTACTGCGACTTCTAAATGCACGAGGCTCTGGTGAAATACGCATGCGCGTTAATAGAAAAAATATTATTGTCATAAGTTTTTTTACGATCCTCTTACAAATACGAGTTGTATTAGTACAGTGATGTAATGGTTAAAATTATATTTAAAAAGGTCCTGCTGGAGCGAAATATGAATAGTGACTACTGATGACGAAAATGTGCAAATAATCGATTATTTGGATAACGACTGAACGACCTGCGTGATCTCACCAAAAGGGACGCCTGCCTTCCAATGCCGAGTCTCTTGTTTCTGCAGGTTACATCACACGAAATACGAGTATATTACAACAACCCAGCTGCGTGTGCATAGGCACTTGATGGCTTATTTATTTGTTTATTTCTACTTAAGGATGGTAAATACTACAATAACTGGGGAATAACAGTGTGCAGAGGCTGTGGAAATTACTGGTTTTGGTCCTATTTCAAGTATTGTTCTGGGGCATTACCCTGGAGAGACTGAGGAAAGTAGTGCTTTTGGTCCTATTTCAAGTATTGTTCTGGGGCATCTCCCTGGAGAGACTGTGGAAAGCTGTGGTTTTGGTTCATTTTCAAGTATTGTTCTGGGGCATCTCCCTGGAGAGACTGTGGAAAGTAGTGGTTTTGGTCCCATTTCAAGTATTGTTCTGGGGCATCTCCCTGGACAGACTGTGGAAAGTAGTGGTTTTGGTCCCATTTCAAGTATTGTTCTGAGGCATTTCCCTGGACAGACTGTGGAAAGTATAGGTTTTGATCCAATTTCAAGTATTGTTCTGAGGCATTTCCCTGGAGAGACTGTGGAAAGCACTGGTTTTGGTCCAATTTGAAGTATTGTTCTGGGGCACTTCCCTGGAGAGATTGTGGAAAACCAAGACAAATATATTACGCTAGCCTATCTCCGTGCCAGGATTTTAACCCGGTCCCTCACCACAACGAAACAGCATGTCAGCTATTCGGCAATTGTCTTCAGCCGTCCCTAAGGTTAAGTTCGACGTACCTTAACCTAGGTCACAGACTGTTATCCAGTCACCACTCATTTCATCAGACACTCTGAATCGAACATCTTATTGTGTGGATATACCACTCCTGATTCGTATGGGGGATACCTTGACTTCTCACAAATTTGTTGTGCCATTCGTCACCACATACTGCAGTATGTGGGTGATGAACACTGTTTAAACGGAGCACGGTAAAGGGTTAAAAACATCATGTGCACAGTGCTGGTTCCCGTATGACGACACTGTGCGTGTATATGCTTATCCTGAAGATGGTGGCATTATATCCATCCGAAACGTTCCCGACTAAAAGACGGTGTCGCAACTCAGAATACCGGAATAGTATCTCGTAAAAATCAGCGGCGTTTTTCACGCTGCATTACATAAGGAAAACAGAACCTGGCCTTGTGTCTAAGTCACGTGACCCTTGGTGCTTTAGATAAGAACTGTATGTCAGCAACATCTTCAGTGCTACAAACTGTTGCAGTTACAAATAGATGGATACCGCAGTACAAGCCTAGTTAACAGCTGCGTTAAATGTCTAAGCTACTCAGTTCATGGGGCACGGTTCTTCTTGAGAATCCGCCGGTCGCTCAGCTGATAAAAACATTCGTTGTCTTTTATAAAAATCAAAAGTTAAACACTATGCCCACAACAGCCCACCACTGCTCCCCCCCCCTCCCATTCAGAGGCAAGTTAATCCATTCCACACAATAATAATCCATTTCTCAAAGATCCATGTCAATATTATTTTCCCCATTTACACCTAGGCCTTCCAAGTCGTCACTCTCTCCGGTTTTATCGATGGAGACTTCGAATGCGTTTATAAACTTCCTCATGCATGCTGCACACATACCCATCTCATCCCCCTTGATTAGGTGGTCCTAATAATATTAAACTGCAAGCTAATCAAAACTACCATCAACAAGCTCAGTTTGAAACAAAATGTGATCACACAAGACAGCTGCCTCGTCGACTGTCGTACTGTTCGCAGCAGATTCAAAATGAGAATTTGTCGCGGTTCCTACATGAATTAAGATTACTATCGTAACCATCTCTAAAAGCCCCAACCGAGGAATTTATGTTCCATAAGTACATACAGACTGGGTCCCTAATGGAGAAGATAGCATAACGAGGAGCTAAATGATTTGTACTCCTCACCCAATATTATGCGGGTGATAATATCGGGAAGAATGAGATGGGCTGGGCATGTGGCGCGTATGGGTGAGGAGAGGGGGGTGTATAGGGTCTTGATGGGGAAACCGGAGGGAAGGAGTCACTGGGGAGACCTAGGCGTAGATGGGTGGATAATATTAGGATGGATCTCCAGAAGGTGGGATGTGGGTATATGGACTGGATTGGGCTGGCCCAGGATAGAGACA
>Ga0136643_10013780_pt1 | contig 12117 bp, 7 predicted proteins | sample TergutLab28metaG_FD_96883 | JGI IMG/M metagenome (GOLD analysis project Ga0136643, IMG submission 96883) | Labiotermes labralis P1 segment gut microbial communities from Petit-Saut dam, French Guiana - Lab288 P1 (version 3) (version 3) | ecosystem: Host-associated > Arthropoda: Insects >...
CTCCTGGTACTCATTTCTGTTGGAGGCTGAGTCGACCTCAGGGCCATAGTGCGATCGGAAGGATTATGTCAATGAAAAATTCAAATTACACCATCTGGAATCGAACCCGCGACCTTCCGATTTGTAGCGCTGCACCTTAACCATTGTGCTACCGCGGTTCCCCACATTCGAGTATGCCGTAGCAGAAAACCGGCCAGCTTTACCGAGTTTATTGTACTTATTTGCAGCTCCACCCCAATCGCAGTCCGCGATCCACGGCTAACAGAAATGAAGCACACAACAACACATAGTGAATCTAAAAAGGGTCTGGAACACCTCAATTAAATAAACCAAATTTAGTTGCCATCGTAGAAACATTGCTGACTGTTGCACACAATACGCGACACCTGAGCCTGTTTGTCGCTGTATTTAACGTGTATTACGCAATGAAGGTGAATGAGGACGTGTAGGTATAGTATCATGCATTATTAACTGGGCAATAGATGGCGGGGTGGTTTTGCTTAATGCGACAGCCTCTTTATTCTGACACAGTACGCACTGGATAGATAGCTAGCTCTTTGGACTCCTTGGCTGGTCAGGACACTGAAAAGCAGTCAAACCTCTGCCCCTGCCAGGAATTAAACCCCATTTCCCCGACCATCAAGCCTGTAGCTTATTGACTGCCCCCTTGTGCAGCAGACTGACTGATACATAATAGTGTTGCATTTCATGCATCCTAAGTATAATTCTCGAAGCGAACAGATTGAAGACTAGAATATTTGAACCTGGGGTATTAAAAGTGAGACTTCTACATATGGCAGACGAAATCAAATCGAAATCCACAAAGCACCTCAGCTGTGGCATTTACATTGAGGCGTTTTAGTAGTGATAAGGACAGTCGATGACTATGACACATACGCTTGGTGCTGATCAAACTAACAGACTACAGACTTCAACAACCCTCGTAAGCAAAGAGGGTAAATAAACAAATTAGAGCACTGAATTTCCCAGATCTAAGGAAAGACAGCCATTTGGTACATGAGAAGTAAAACAAGTTTTGAAGACGAAGTTTAAGCATTCGGAACTACTCGTATATGAATATAAAGACGATTAGCAGCCGGAATGTCCATCAGTGTGACTAGGCTACGGGCTTGGCGACTATAGAACCGAGGTTCGATCTCTGCGTGGGCAGAAATGTGCCTTTTCCCCAGTGTTCAAGTGACGAGCCCAGCCCCCCACTCCACATACACAGGATATTATTTCCTAAGGAGTAAAGCGACCGGGGCGTGAAGCTGAAAAGCTCGCCCCTCTTTAGAACTCAGGTTTATAATGCACGATGTAATTCCATTCCTCCATACCTCTTCACGAAGTAGTGACACTTTACACCATATATTATTACAAGAGAAAATTCGATTAACCACTTAAAGACTAGTGGTAATTACATGTACCACCTGATGCAACATTATGAAACCGTGCGTTGTGTCATTCAGTGTTATTCGTGTGTTTTACAAAGTTGAAAATGTTTTTTATAATACGCACCCCATGCGTTTCGCGAGGTGAAGGTGAAGTTCACCCTACAATAGGCAAAGAAAGCCCAGAGGGGGAGCAGAGATATAGGTCTAGTCTTTCTTTAACCTCGGTGCTAAATGGGGGTGGTTGGTCAGCGCCTCGACCCGAAAGCTTTAACCCCGGGAAACAAACCTGGTACCCACTGCACGGGAGACTGGGTGGGCCCCACGGCCGGTGTAGAAAATCTCGTCCCCATCGGGATTCGAGGTAGGAACTAACTTTTGTATACAAGTTCAGACGAATATCCACCTGCAAGGCCGTGTCGTGGCTCTGGCTGTTAATCACCGACCTCCCACCACGCTGGACCGAGTTCAGCATCAGGCCATTTGACAAAATAGAAGTTGGGCGGGTGTTCCCTTTTTTAACCTGGAGCACTTCAACTGCCGTCACTATCATTCCATCAGTGTTCCATATTATTCTTCTCGGAGAGACAAGCGGGAGAAGGATGTACACATTCGCAGCAACGCTCTTTCAGATAGGCAACAGTGCAACACTGGACACACACGTAGTCACAGAGCATTCGTATTCAAACGGCTGATTGAATCCGCATCTAATGACGTTGGTTTGTTTCTCTGTGTGTCTGGCGCAGGGTGAGTTGGTTGTCCAAAACAGGAAGTCCAGGAAGCCAGATAGACCACTGTGACTTTGGGAAATGGGAGTACCTTGCGAGACAAGAATTCCGTGGTTTCAGCATCAGATTCTAAGTGGATCACCAGTTCAGGTTGAGTTTGTCCTACTGTCTTCAATGCAAGAGGAATAATGCCGAGTTCAACACATTTTGAACAAACAGAGAACTTTCATCATGTGAGCTTATAATATACATTCAGTACAAGATAGTAACATACACGAGTTTTATATGTTGAAATAAAGTGTGAACGTGTCCGTCAGCCTGCCGAGACCAATGCTGAACTCACAGTCCGACCATCGGGGCATACTGTCGATAAATCAAAGTTTGTTCATCTACCGATTGTCTACGTTAAGTTTTAACAGTGCTTTTCCATTCAGCTGTTTTTGAGATCAGAAACAATGTTGTAAAACATACAAAAGTACATAATAATAAACAACAGTTTATTAAGTACTCAGAAAACAATTTGTCCTTTTTCTCCTCCTCACCTACACGTAATGGGGCCAAAATTGTTTGTCCTTAAGTAGTACACCATGAAGACGTGTGCAGGAGTATTCTAGCTGCAGTGGTGAGCTTCACAGCTTGCCTGCTTTACCTCAGATGTGACCCAAAACTGGCACCGGTGATGAGCAAGAAAAAAATACTGTCCCTGTCAGAACTGTCTGCTTATCCAGCCCACAGTAGTGACTACACTGAGCATGTGCTGTAACAGTTCAAATGCTGTACATCAAGTTAACAAACAGCCTTATAAGACATGTGTTGTGAATCAGTACCAAACAACTCACGTGAATACAGCTGGTACAATATAAAATACTACTTAAACAAAATGCCATCTGGTTTCAATGTACATGAATGCTGTGTGATAACAAACAGTATTTAAATATATGTGCAGCTTGTGAATTCGCATAATCCCATATACCATATTTCACCTTAAATACCCAAATTGGTGTTTAAATTTTAACTCAAGATTTATGAAAAAGGTATTATTTGAATGGGGGAAAAAAATTAATAAAAGGCATCTTGTGGAAAATAAAAGAGAGATGCAGCATGTCTTAAAAACAAATTTCCTTTTTGCCTACCTACATAAGATGAATTCTAGAGGTGCTCCAGCAGACGTGGCTTGAAGGTTACACAAATGTAAATGCCATAATTTGTACAATGCACAGACTTAATTTCAACTTGAGTGCTGCCAATCTGCATGACCCCACACACAGTGTATCAATTATTAGTGTACATGCTATGAACCTGTGTAATCCAATGCACCTGTATTCAAATGTAAATGCCATCATTTATGATGATCTTATACTCTAGTTAAACAAGAATTTCAGAAATTAGTAATGACACCACCACAATCATCCCATGAAATTAAATACTAAAATGACTTACACCTCACAACAGGTATAACAAATCACCAAGACCACTATCTATTGACAGTCACAGAACTGAACCACTTGTCAACTCACTCCAGTCTCACTAATCCAGTTCTCTCTTTGAACGTCTTCCTTGGTTGGCTAAGCAATATGATTGGTAACTTATGCCTCACTGAAAATCTGTTTCATTTGCATTCTATGAATATTAATTCTTTAATCTTTTAAAGATCTGTGTTCACACATGTAGCTATACACATGAAAACACCCCTAGAAATTCAGAAGCCAACCTTGCCAATGGTGTCCTGATTTCACAAAATTCTGGTCACCGAGTCATGCCATGTAACACCAGCTTGGGATGGAATGCTAATGCATAAAGCTACTGAAACACTCACAGACAGCTGAACTATTAACATACTACTCAAGTTTGCAGCTGAGTCACAAGGTCTCCCTCATTAATTGCATGCCTAAAAGAACAATTAACAATGTACCCTGAGAATACCTACTTTAAAACCTGGAAAATGTAAGTTGATAAAGTCTGAATTTTTTGAGACAAAACACAAGAAATATGGCAAGAAAATAAAACAAAAACAAAAACCCCGCACTACTTACCGACACCAGGACAGTTCTGTATCTGTACTCTCTCTCTCACCTTGCAATAATACTGTCCGGGGTATTATCATTCTCAGTTTTGGACAGTTTCATCTTATGTTAAGAAAATGATGGCAATGTTTAAGAACTGTCTGAGGTTGTAAAATTTTGACAGCTACACTGTCAATACAATAAGTCACATTGTGGTAAACTAAACAACATTAATTCAATCTTATTAAGTGGAATTTCATTGCCAATACTTTGTTACAGGCCAACACAGAATAACAATTCTGGCCCACCTGCTCCTTTCTATCTCCAAAACCAGAACGCACACAGGGCCTTAAGTGTGTTTCATTTTTCTCAGTGCTTCTGTGTGAACAACTCTTTCTTTAATATGCATTTCATAGGTCACATTTCAAGAATGGCGCAGAAAGTCATGTATGTCTTTGTGTTAAGCTCCCTTACAGTTGCCCATTTACAACTACAGTTGGAACAGTTCAATAATTTATACATCCCCAAACTTCAGTTTCATGAAAATTCATACAGCAGCTCTCAAGCTGTTTCACATACACAATAAGTTAGTGCAATTAATATGCAATCTGCAAGAACGCAAAAACACCTTAAATGTCTACATTCTGTAGACGATGACTACAGTCACTGACATCAACTCTCAGAACATTACAAGTTCTAACAAACGCTTGAAATCCACTGAATTTTTGTGGCAAAGAAACTGAGGATTAAAATTTTGTCGTCTCTCTCACTGCAGAAGTTAAAAAAAAAAAAACCTAAAGTTCTCATTTAAGATGTATCCAACAAGAATTCAAATGTTTCCTATTTTTTCTATACTGTTCTCACAGCAATACAGCTTCCAACCATCTTCTTCCATTGGTATTTATTTATTTTCAAGTATCAAATACTGTATATTTTATATAGCTGCATATCTTCTACATAAAAGGCTGTCAACAGCCATCCAATCAAAACTTTCAATCCCCTACATTTATAAGATTGTTAGATGGGCCATTTAGTGTGTGTCATCTGTGGCAGGGTTACACAGATATGTATTACTTCAAAGTAAGATGTCCAAATCAAGAATGAATAATGTATAGACCATCTGTTTTTCTGCATACTCACCAGACCCACTGAGACATCTGCCCCAGCAGCACACATGTTAATTCCTACACACAAGAGGTAAAGAGGTCTGCACCCACTGACACACCTCAGTTGTCATCACATCACAACACAAAGTGTCTTCCTTCAGAATGCTTCTGCCATGACCCACAAAGGTGGAAACCACTACGTGCAGGTTCTGGGATAAATGGAAGATGAGCAGAACATTTTAAGCAGTGTGCAGGAATGTTACTGTTGACAGCATCGTGGGACATATGGGATAATGTTCCTCTCTTCTGTTTCTGGGTGCAAACACTAAGCCTCATTTCTCCTCCAATGTAAAGAAACAAGTTTATGTACTGCTGGAAAAATGTACACCATCTTCATGAATATGTGCTGAATCGCAGGGTTTGTCTGCTACTCCTTATTCTGCTGGACATCTATACTGAAGTAATGCATAACAGCCTTAACACATCCTTCAATCTTTTGGAACACCTCATTAGAACTGTAAATGCATGCCTTAGTCAGGAAATGAACACAGAATTCTTATAAATGTAAAGATTCATATGAATCTGTACTTAAATATGCAAAGGCAATAAACATTCCTTCAAACTGCACAACTCTCCATTTGGCTGCACAAACCCATGTACACACATTATTTTTGAATCTGAAGTATTCTGTGTCCATCTTACAATTTTACACCCCTCACATCCTGTCCCCTCTCACAAAATCAAAGTTCCTAATCTAATAACAGTCTTATTTGTAAAATATTTATTAACTTCTCACAAAGAGCAACCTACATTACACATGCAAGTACTCCAAAGCCAACTCTCTTCTTCTTAGAACAGAAGCCAATGAGTTTCCATCATCCCTAAACCCACAATATGCATTGATGAGTGCTGTGTGGTGATCTAAAGCTATCAACAGTTACAACAATAATCTTTCACTTCCACTTTCAGTAATTACAAAAGCTCTTTTAACATTACCAATTCAGTTATTCCAAATTTAACTTTACTTTTGTTAGAGACTACAAACAAAAAAGCCCTTTACACTGCACCAGTCAAGCAAGAAGTGTTACAACACCTGACAGACATTATCCTTATGTAAGGGTATGGTTGAGCTCAGCTACATTGTTTAAATACATAATAAAAACAACTTTCACCTGTACTGCATAACAGCTACAAAAACATCAAACCGAAATTCAACTGTTACACTTGAGATGGAACAAAGGGCAGAAACTGCCAATGGGATCTGATCTTCATGGTTGGACGAAAATGATGAAACAAACTTCTGAAATGAAGTGAAAACCATAATACCCGAAAAATAAATTCTTTGAAACCAATTACAAACACACGCACCAAACACATGAACACATGCTCCCACTACAGATTACAACTAACTGGCAGCACTGATCTTTCATACTGATGTAATTAAAATCACTTTAGGATGAGTGTTGTCATCTTTCATTAACAACAATCAAATATGAGTGATTCATCGCCTCATTAGAAAGTCAAAAATTATTCAAACTGCAGACTGTTACCTCACGATAAAAGTCCACAAAGAGAGTCTTCACAAATAACTGGACGAGTTTAGAATACAAATGATCGTGATGTTCTTACTCACCTACAAGTATGGAATATTACTACTGGGAACAATCTTGTCCTCAGTCTTTTGTCCATAAATATTACTAAGACACAGCATTCAAGAACCTCTACAGCATTACAAAAGTGTGACTTTCATAACATAAAAAAAGCTATAATGTTTGTATCTTACCACCAGCTGCAATTATAACTTATGACAAATAGCCACCTAAACAGGTAACTGGATTCATGCTAAAAAATGTAACAAATGCAACGCTCCTAACTGCTGAAATGCAATGGTCTCACTCATACTCGAGATAGTGCAACACAACTGAAATGATTGAGATTTTCTACGGTTAACTCCGCTAATGAATGGTAAGGTGGTTTAGTGCAGGAGTTGGGAGTACAGGGACTGGCTTACAATTCATCAAACACACATCCAGTAATAATAGTAATAATAATAATGATAATAATTACTAATATAATTACAGAGTTTAGAAAACAACATTATCATTACAGCACACACAGTCACAACGCAGCCTCCGACAGTCTACCCTGCTCAATGCTGTGAATGCTCATTCATTCTCCTCTTCCTAACCACTCATTCCTCGACTCCAACCACCTTGCTTCTGCTCTCACACACACGTACACAACAGAGGCTCATACGAACCACATCACACCAACGGAACGCTGCTCCTCACAGAGGGCACTAAACAGCAAGAACACGAGACATTAACATGAGAGAAAAAGTTTTCTTCCTTTCCTATTACCACTTGCTCGCTTGGCTCCTCCACACAGCATTGTCATTAAAAAAATGGGTTTTCAGGTACCTTTTGGTTGGTTGCTTGCTCAGATTATAACTAAATTCCATGTAAAAAGAATCCAGTAGTTGTATACACAAAATCAGGAGTCTTACTATTCATACAATATGCCAAATTACAACTGTTCAAACATGATGCCCTGTAGGGAGTGAAAAATGGATGAGCAAGATCTCATCAAACCTGGCACTAACAGAAAATCACTTGCAGTGGAAAATAATAAAACTTCCCTTACAAAAAACTACAAGCTGCATCTGGAATCGAGTCTTCATTCATGCAGCACATGAGTAATTCACGCCCATCCCTAAATCTCTCCCAAAGAATCTTGTAGCAATAAATTGCAGCTGTCTAATCTTCCACTAGAAATAAGCAATATTTAAACTACTGGCAATATCCTGTAAGAATTCCCAGCGCAACCTTCGAAATGGTCCTGTGACTTAACAATGGGTGAGTACGGAGAAACAGACCGAACAGCTGCAGTTCATGTACCAGGGGGGCACTAATATACGAATCATTTACCATACAAACTTAAAAAAGTTCTGTATTTTGGCCTGTTCTTTATGAAAAACCCAGATAAATATCAATACCAACTACACAGCATACATATTCGAATTCTTCAGTCATGTCCAATCGTTGATTACAAACAGATCACTATAGTAATCCGGCACAGATTTGAAACCCAGGTAGCTAGGTGACTGATTCTACCACTGGAAAGGCTGTTATCAGCTAGCCAAGTCATGATTCAATCCTGCATTTCCTCTGGCATTTCATGAGGATTTAGGATCCCAGGAACAGACATCTGGAAGCGGCGTTTCTCCTCCTGTGCCAGTCGTAATGCTGTCTCACGCTCCTCCAAAAATAGATCAGAGTCATCTTCACCTGTATATTCCTAAGATAAAAGAAAGTCAGCAATTAACTAATCTGAACAACTGACACATTAAAACAACACTTTCAGGAATGATGTGTCATATATAATTACACACTGTTTGCATGTGCAATTTATAGATAACAGAGAAAATAATCAATATTTGTAGGATAACAAAGGACAGAGGTTGCACAGTATAGAAATGACTCTTAACGTGGATTTCTTAAAATAACTGTTGTCTGGGATACAATGATATGTAGTCTCCTATTACTGTGCACACAATTCTGCTGCCACTATCACTGAAGGAGATTATGAAGGCAACAAGTTCCTCTGTAACACATTACATATACACCAGACTATACAGTCATGTGTCATAAGGTAGTCTTATCTTCAAGGTCATAATCATGAGAACCTCAAATCCCACATTTTATAGTCCATTCAAAGTGCCTGAAATCATACATGAAGCTCAATTCCAATAATCTGTGATACTCTTGAAGCTTTCAATTCATACAGGAATGAGCTATGAATTAGGTCCACTGTTACTGGTGTTTCACTTAAATGGATGCAGGAAAATTTAAGAAACACTTAAAAACCTCAAAATGCATTAACTGAAATAGGTCAGACATTATTCTTTATAATCTAAATGTCACACACCCCTAACTGCCAACTTCTTCTTATGCTCCACATGCTCAGGCTCAAGCTAGTTTCCCTCAAACATGTGTAAAGCAAATGTATTCCAGCTACGTTACTGTTGTAGGTTATCACCTAGCAAGAGTTCAGAGAAATAAAGGCTGCACTTTTCCTCTGACAACAAAATGTGGATCAATTTAGATGAAGCTTCTAAGTGCAGGTACTGCTGTCTGCTTCTCTCTGTATATCCTGTGAAAACTACAATTAATGTACACTTCCACCAGCACTATCAAATGATGCACATCAGCATCATTATGTACCAGTAACCTCCTTGTTTTTTCACAGATCATACCACAGTTGGTTTTTATTTGGGGCAACAGTCTATGAAGCAATGACACTGATATGTATATGTCACGGCTGGAACCACGTATTGATACTGCATTTCCTTGTGTGCCACAGCTAAGTCAGACCACAAAAAAAATCATCTATTGATCTAACAAGACCAGAACAAACATATGAGCAAGAATGTGAATGCTGTTTCAAGTTAATGCAATTCAGTTGGGAATCCAAGAAGTTTTAGTGGAATTGAAGGCCACGTTTTGCACTTCAACGCATCATGATTCCTTCAGAGAGCACCATGATTTGATTGATTGATTGGCATTTGGGTTCGGGGCCTTTCAGCCCCGATGCACCTAGGCCTTAATTAAGACAGGCCCTTTGTGCCCCATATCGAATCATGGGAGCCCCGCAGCCTTGCTATAGCTCCAGATGGCCCCCAAGCCTCAACTCCTAATATTCTCGGGCTCTAAAAAGAAGGAGCCCAGGTACGCAAGCCTGAGTGAGGCCAGAGCCTCGCACTCACATAAAATGTGAGCTGGGGTTTCCTCTCACACCCCAAGCACCATGATTACTCCATGGTACTGCTGAGGAACTGTCCTGCTATAAACATCAATTCTTGCTTTCCCCAAGTTTTTTGTCTTAGTATGGCCTGATCAATGGAACTTCAACACAATACAAATGCCAGCTGTTAAAAGTCTCAATAATGAGGTGTTGTCTTGACAGCAGCTGACTATTACTAAAAAATGAGTTTGCAGTCAACCTGCATCTGCAGCTCGAGGGAATACCACGTGCTGGTGCTAAGACAGCTACTTTAACGTGGCACAAAATTTACTGTGCAATAAACAAGGTCTCTGTTATGTCTGAGAACTACTGCTTTTCATCTCCAACTGCTACTCCACTAGAGATATGGGCAGTCAGCTGAGTGGGCCATGTTAATACAGTAAACAAGCCAACAGGAAGTGACTACCAACAACTGCAAATTAAAAAATGACCCTATAGATGTCTTACCCTAATTTGAACAAGAAAATCACGCAAATGCTCCTTAAAAGCAGGGATGTCTTGATCAAGGTTGAAGAGTCCCTGGACTGTAATCTTGATCTGGTTGTCACTAAGATGTGGGAATGCTGCCCGCAGAAGACTTGCAACAAACTCTTGAACATAGAGTGTGTTGTCATGGGCTGGACTGAAGGGGACAGTGATACGACCCAGCTCAACTAGACTAAACATGTATGCCAGGATTGTGGCATGCATCGTCAAACCTAATGACATTAAATGTAATCACATATTAGAATAAACTGGAACACCTTATTACACCCTATAACCAACAAAATCAATTAAATTCTACACTAGCAAAACAAAACCTTCACTGTAAATCAAACAGTTCTTGCTATTCAGGTTAGTTCAAGACAGGTAACTGAGGAGTGCACAAACCCTAAGCACTATGAGAAAAGAGTAACTAATTTATGTATGGTGACACCTAACATTTATGGGTCCTCACTATAAAACTTGCTTCACATCACCCTTCTGATAATTAGAATTTTATGGTCTCTCCTAGACTTTGTGAAATCTGTGCACCCCTTTAGTAAGGCATAATTTATATTCTCTTCTTCTTAACCCTTTGGCAACAAACTTTTATGTATGTATACATAACATGCAGTGAACTGCTCAAAACACTGAACATTATGTATATGCTCTTAGGCAGTCACCACTGAAATTCCAGTCTTCTGCAGGTCACTATGGGAATTTAATTCTGGTGCCAAACAGCTAATCCAGCAAACTGGCAGTGACACTGCATTACAGGAAACTGAGAGATGAGTTCACATTCAGTAATAGCTTGCAAGCTCACAAATACATTTTACTCACCAGCAGTGTGTGAGGTGTCAGTGACCACAGAGAAGATGTGTTGCAGAATATCTGTGAAGTAGGTCTGGTAGAAACTCTGGGCAGCTTGGTCATGCTGTTCAACATTCTGCAGAAGCTGGTACAAGATCTGTAGAGACAGTCACCATCAAGCCACAATGCACATGTACACATACACAAAGAAGGTTAATGCTTGCTTTTGTCATAATGCATGTCAACCAGATAGCAGAACAAGATAGCAAAAATAAATTGCACTGGAAGGCAAGTCAGTATCATAGTGTCCACCTGTGTCAAAAGAGGGGTATTTCCAGACAGCAGCACTGCTTTGTGAAAACTGTCAGAACTGTCTCACGTTCAGTGTCTGAATACAAGTGCAGCTGTATTCTAAAATTCAACACCAGTGTGCGTACTGAGTGAAATCAAATACGTAATTGAACTACAATCAAAGTTTTGATTGGAGCCATCCTGTTGTGTTATCCAATATAAATATCAACTAAAAGATTATTCAATTCAGTCAGAACACAACAAATAATTTATTATCAATCTATAAATCTAGCAACATGTTTCGGCTCATTCAGCAATCATCAGGCCAATTCACAAACCATATTGAATTTAGTAGATGTGCATATTGTGGGATCCCCAATGTTTACAAATCGTATCACAATAAAATGTATAAATGACTGTTTGGTAGCCAGTATTATATTATATTATATTATAAAACTCAGTCAATATGTCATAATAAAAGTACTTTAAATTGGCTGTATGACAATTAAAATGATAAAGTTCA
>Ga0136643_10013781_pt1 | contig 12117 bp, 7 predicted proteins | sample TergutLab28metaG_FD_96883 | JGI IMG/M metagenome (GOLD analysis project Ga0136643, IMG submission 96883) | Labiotermes labralis P1 segment gut microbial communities from Petit-Saut dam, French Guiana - Lab288 P1 (version 3) (version 3) | ecosystem: Host-associated > Arthropoda: Insects >...
AGTAGTAGTGTAAATAATAATAATAATAAAAATAATAGCAGTAGTAGCAGCAGCAGCAGCAGTAGTAGTAGAGGTAGTAGTAGTAGTAGTAGTAGTAGTAGCAGCAGCAGCAGCAGTAGTAGTAGTAGTAGAATTAGTAGTAGTAGTAGTAGTAGTAGTAGTAGTAGTAGTATTAGTAGTAGTAGTAGTAGTAGTAGTAGTAGTAGTAGTCGTAGTAGAGGTACTAGTAGTAGTAGCATCTACAAAAACAAAGAAAGAATAATAATAATAACAATGACATTGTCGGTGATTAAGATGTCTCTTTTACCTTATCAAGTCGACAATTTGCTAAGTCTCTTTCCATTTTTGGGGAATTGACTTTGTTCCAGTAGTGGGACGGATCTGAGTTAGGAGATTTAGTTTAAGGGTTTCGCAGGATTGTCTTTTAAATAAGGGAAACTTTGATGTGTAAGGTTGGCATGTTCCATATTCCGTGAATTAATTAGATGCATACAAACTGTGGAGTGATGCGACACATTTTAATTATATTTGTATTTTTGTTTTCACCACCCTGAAGATGACCACACGGGTGGCCGAAACATACTGGTAACCACAATACAATAAAATTACACCCATAAAACTACCATACATTTGTTGGTCCTTTAATATATTTGATGTTTAAATTATATGACATTATTAGCTCTTTTATGGCACAGACAAGGGATAACGAATATCACAATTCGTATTTGTTCACTATACATTCCACTTGAACTGACATAGGGTCGAACTCAGCGACCAACTGCGTGTGTGCATATCATCCCAGTAATTGTCGTGATTAGTACTGCGCCTTATCTAAGGATGAATTTTATAACGTTTACAGCCTACATCTCGAGGAAGTAACGGAATAATACGAAGTGAAGCTGTTTTAGAAAAAGACGGCAAGGAGATTATTGCCCCCAAGGGAGGGTAAGAAACAGAAGAAGGAAAAATTTGCATAATGAGGAGCTTCACAATTCGAGCTCTTCACCGGATAGTATGAGGGTAGTCAAATCACGGACGATAAGTAGGGTGGGGAATGTGGAATATAGTAAGAAAAAGGAAAGGACCACACATGAGACGAACTAATACGTATGTTGTTAGCGTTAAATATGATCTTGAAGAAGTAGAATCCGAGTTTTTGACTGGTTTGAACTGGCTTGTGACAGGGTTCAGTGATCAACTCTTGTAAGCACGGTAATAACACTTCGGGTTCCACAAAAGAATATTTCTCGACAGGCAAAGTGACTTTCAGCTGTGGGGAATGCCCTTTCTTTTGAGACTGCCGGTGTGACCTTCCATTTACAACACTTGGTTTCTGTGCTCATATTATTGTATAAACGCTGAGAGCAGCCCTTGACCCTGCTAGTAACATTAATTATAGCCATTCCTTTTAAGAAAGGTCGTGTCTCTTTAAGAAGATATCTCAGGCATAATGCAATTACTTACAAACTAAAATCAGCACTTACATTTGAATGTTTTAATAGTGACGTCAGCAATTTGCTCTTTTACAACACCAGCTACTAGGTATAGGGAGCGAATATCTAAAACTTTATAAGCTACAAAGTTACATGGTTTTGTAGTGTCGGTTTGGATTTTGAAAGTAAGATCTGTAACAGACATAAGGTATATCATTTTAAGGATCTTGACACTTTGGTGGGGGGGCTTAATATGAATATGCCCATGAGTATTCTGTAGACAAATTTGAAAGAAAATCGTAGCACATGCTTCCAGTAAAGGCAAAACATGACAGAAATGAATTTGGCTTCAACGGTCAAACTTGTGGCCTGTGTTGTGTAAGTCCTCTTGTCGAATCTCGGCCAGGAACCTGGCTATCCGTAAGGCGACTTTCCTCAGTTTTACTAATTTCCTTGATTACACCAGAGACAGGTCATGCTCGTTTACTTTCAAATACTTCCAAATTCGTCATTCAGCAGCCGCCCTAATATTCGACGCTATAAAATATCTGACACTGCCAGTGTCGTAAAAAAACATACAATTGTTCCACAGTCCCTGCAGGTAAATTCCGGGACTTTACGTTAAATTAAGCAACAACTACTTCTTCCCAAATCCTGTAGAGTTCATTTGACATTATCCCATTATTCGACGCTGTATAATCTGAGACTAACATCTAAGTGGAATAACCTTTAAAAAAAAAAGTAATAAATACGATGCCACGAAGGTCGTTCGGACTACGGAGGAAAACTTCACAAGTTTTAAAACTTGGTAAAAGATTTATCAAGGAGACACCTAGTAACAATTTAATATTATCCATGTTCTGTACAGGAAGATGATTTACAGTGTTTATTTCAAATCTGTTGCAGCTCTTGGGATAAACATTGTAAAATCTAATTACAAATCCGATACGTTTGCTGTGAAGACGCACTGTACTGATTAATGTAAGGAAAGACACGGCTTGTTTCTTTCCTCGATATAGCTTAACCTGTAGAGCTGACGTGCGAAACTCGCGTAGCTGATTTATGGTTAAGTGCCAAAGGTAATGGAACGCACTAGCCTCTTTCATCTTTAATCGTCTGCTTGATCTAACCTTCTCTCTCTGCATACCGTGTAATTAATATCTTGGGATGGGGTTATCTAATTCTTGTAGAGAGTTCACGTGTACTTGTAAGTTGGAAATACTTCACACCTGCCTCTTTTCTTTATGTTGTTTATTAAGCTCAAAGCTCCAAGCTCCAAGCAAGAAATCCTATCAAATCCAAGGAAGCGTTTGGTATGGTATTTTAATTTATGTGCTATTTTGTAATTATATTAATACCATAATATGCACTCACAGAACAACTTATTGTTGTGGGTATTTACGTTAGAATAAACACCCTATATTTGTGGGTATTTAAATTAGAATAAACACCCAACCCATTACATGTTTTAGCAATATGGCACCATTCTCAGGTCATGGATGTTGTCATGTACTTATTTCATGACGAAATTATATACATAATAAAAAAATTAAATTGAATAGAATGTAAAGTATTTATTTTTACTTAATATGTGTACATTAAAGATCGATAAAAAAAGTATAGTTTTTGTAGTCATAAAATACCTCTAATTACGGTCGCTTCTGAGTACCGGTCAGACCAGCAAAACTGCACAAGTTGTCAAAATATACGTCCGTCATTTTAATGAGACGTAGAGGACATAAAATTTTGCGGGTGATAAAATCGAGAAGAATGAGATGGGCGGGGCTTGTAGCGCGTAGGGGGAAGGGAGGGTTGTGTGCAAGGTTTTGGTGGGGAAGCCTGAGGGAGGGAGACCGCTGGAGAGACACAGGGGTAGATGGGAGGATAATATTAAGATGGATCTTCAGGAAGTGGGATGTGGAATGTGTGGACTGGATTGAGCTGGCTCTGGATAGGGACAGGTTACGGGAACTTTTAAAGGAGGTAACGAACTTTCGGGTTCCATAAAATGCGGGGAATTTCTTGACTAGCTGGTTACTTCTTAAGGAGGACTCTGCTCCATGGAGGAAGTAAGTAAGTAGAGGACATAAGAGAAGAGCAGTTCCTACATTACTGCTTGAATACAACCTTAGCGACATGAGCCGAAGAAGAACCAAACGGGCAGCAATGTACCCGTCGCAAAATAGCGAAAATAGCAAACATATGCGACAAATAATGGTATTCAGCGATACATACAGGGTGTTACGGGAGGAATGGCCAATATTTTGGAAGATTATAATATCTGTCGTTGTGAGAAAATGAGTTCATATGAATGTGTCTAATTCTGAATGGTTATCGAGACAGTGCTGTTTGAATCCACAACTACAAAAGCATTGTGGCTGGTAATAAAGAAAGAAATTACTTACTGTTAATTTAATTTTAATTGTAATGTCATCATGTTTAAATGACAAATTTGTTAGGCAGAAATGATAAATGTGTTACACTTCTCAATAAATGATCGAAAATTCCAGTGTAAACCTCATTGCACTCTGCGCCTCTTTTGCGAAAATCCCGTGTCTTTCGTCTGGGTTGATCTTCACCTTTCTTCATACGGGCAGCAGCACCCAAAATGCGACCGAGCAATTTGTTTCATATATCACCTTTCGGCTGTAAACTTCGTTGTTCATCCAACCCCACAAACTAAAATCTAATTGAGTTAATTTTGGAGATTCAAATGTCTCTATCTCGGTATTTATTCAGAATTGGATACATGTTCATATGAATTCCCCCCCCCCCTCTCGATACTATCACTTCCCAAAATATTAATCTTTCTTCATGAATCACCCTGTATAACATAGCTGTGTTTTGTCGCCCACTACACATTGTGGACAAACATAATACATGTTTATGTGCAATCATGTAAACAACGAGAGAAACTACAATCAGATTCGAAAATAATTAGTGGCAGCCTGTGATATCAAAAACTCTGTTTTAATCACATTTAACGAACACTTCTTTAGTGATAGTATCCGCATTGTATATTTTATTTAATTCAGTTTGTTTCACTTTTTACTGAGGATAGCTCTGTAATAGTGAAATGTGTGGCAAGTAGGGTCTGTATGCTAATGTGAATATCCCTCAGTATAAGTAGCATTGTGGCTGAAATTTCTAAAACAGTACGGTTTATGTGGTAAATTAAAAAGTCAAGTTATTTTGTTTTGCTCTAGATGGAAACAGTACATTGAATTTGGGGTGGGGTATTTTGTCCGTGTTCGTAACGCTATGACCTGTACATTGCTAGAAAGACAGCGAGTGCTGCTGCAAATGCTGTAGAGATGCAGGACTAATTCTTAGTTTTTAATCTTTCTCAGTTAAATAACGTTGTTAAATAACCTACTGTTTAATTTCATCACACCACGACGTACGTCTTCCCAGTTAACACTTTGTTCTGTCTTACGCAAAATTAAACGACGATGTGGAAAGTGGGCCTAACGTAAATAGGATGGGAGGGCCTGAACTGGATTTATCTGGCTTAGGATAGGGACAGCTGGCGAACTCTTGTGAACACGGTAGTGAACTTCGGGTTCCACGAAGTACGGGGAGTTTTTTTTGAAGGTCAAGGAAGTGTTGGTTTCTGAAGAAGAGCTATATCCCGGGTAGCTGGTTGGCTGGTTGTCTATTAGAAAATTGAATTTTACCGGAACAAATGCTTTTATAAATTGACATTTCAGGCAGTTATCTCAGTATTTAACCAACTTGATGCACAAAATTTGTTTCACAATAAGTTTCGTTTTATGCCTCTACATGTTTCGAGCACATGTGCTCATCATCAGGAGGTCAAAATTGCTTTACACAGCCTCTGGTATCATCACACCTATAGGTGGCCGTCTCGTGCACGAGGCTGTGTAAAGCAATTTTGACCTCCTGATGATGAGCACATGTGCTCGAGACATATAGAGGCATGAAACGAAACTTATTGTGAAACAAATTTTGTGCATCAAGTTGGTTAAATACTGAGATAAATATACTGAGATGCACGGTCAACAAAAGTCAAAATTTGAAGCAGATTTCCATGCTGATTAGAGGGAAACACAAAGTACGTATTCGTACTTTGTTTTGTAACGACTCATGTATCTATTCCGCATAGCTTGAACGTTACACTGGCCACCAGGTTTTAAGTAACTGGGGGCGTTTTTTGTGTCACGGAAGGAAGTGTAACATGTATAGAAAATGTTTATTGCAAAGTGCTAATCAAAAAGACCTGAAATAAACGAGAAGGACGTTAGAACATTAGATTGGGACGATGTGAGTTCTTTTGAACTGTATCAGTATGGCTTATGAATAGAGCGTGGATATCGGTTTCGAGTAAAATAAGGGGCTTAGCTCAATAACTGTCAAATTTTTAATAATAGTTCTACAGCGTTGGCTACTACGGAGTTTCTTTTGTTGCTATAGTGTATAGAAGTAGATCCATTAAGGCACATCGTACCACCTGCGAAGCTGATGATTTGTTCGTTACTGAGTAGTCACGCTTCACCTCGTTTTACCACTTGGTGAGTGTTAATTTATAGATGGAAGGTTTAGTTTCCATATACGTATATTAATTGCAAGTGCTTTTGACTCAGTTAAGGCCAGCTTCTGTCATCGTAATTTTAATATTATATCAGTTCACACGTGTGCGATTTTAGAGACATGGAAACCCATCTGGCGACGAGAATGAGCTAATCCGGCCCTGAATGTCGTCGTCTATAAAACTGTCTAATGCTGGATAACAAACTGGAGGCTGTAAGATTTATAATGACTATATTTGAGCTATTTACTGTATATGTGTAATTATGCTTAGAGCCGATAGCTGAGCTAGTGTAGTGGCTGGGCTACAGGATGGAAGATAAATAAAGGTAAATCAGTCCCATTACAAGCCCGAGGTGCCCAGAGGATTCCAGGAAGTTAAGGTTCCCAGATTACGTGACAATTGCCCAGAATGGTGGTAAGGTTGTCTGCCTTACGCACCGGCCGTTTTTACCCTCAGGAAATACTCCTGGTACTCATTTCTGTTAGAGGCTGAGTCGACCCCAGGGCCATAGTGCGATCGGAAGGATTATGTCAATGAAAAATTCCAGTGACAGGATGGAAGATAGAAGAGTCAAATTTGATTTCCGGCATTAGGTATTTTTTTCTAGCAAAAGCGTCCAGACCAGCACTGGCATTTCGAGTCCTATCCTGTTGATACTTGGAGTTCTTTCCTCGGGGATAAATGGGACATGACATGAAAGTGGTAGCCTGTATACTATCTACTGGCGACAGTAACAATGCGTGGAGCTATGACTCAGCTCCTTCCTACGTCTTCAGGCTGTGTTTCTTAACTAAATTCAGGTATAACTTTATATTTGCATTTATTTCTTTATGTAGCTGTCTACTGATTTAGCTGTGGGTCAAAGAGCCGATTCCAGTGACCGCGCGGTCCTAAGGCGTGGGTCTGCGGCCGCTCGCTTGCTGGAATTGCGGGTTTGAATCCCATCGGAGGCATGGATGTCTGTCTCTTATGAGTGTTTAATGTTGTCAGGTAGAGGTCTCTGCGTCGGGCTGATCATTCGTCCAGAGGAGTCCTACTGATTGTGGTGTGTCTGAGTATGATCGTGAAGCCTCGACAGTGACAAGACCTTGGCCCATTAAAAGTTGTCGCGCTGAAAAAATATATTTCAATGAATTTACTCTGTCACTATATAACGTCCAAAGGTAGGAGTAATGACTAATGGTTTGAGTAGAGTTTGGGTGGGAGAAATTGTGGCTGAATTTGAAGTAGACTTCTTAATCTGCATTTGATCCGAAGAATTGAAAAAAGACTATAAATCTGTGTCAACACCCGGTCATCAGACGGAAATTTGAATCCGAAACTTTCAGAAAACCAGGAGTACTAACACTCGACAGTGGCTTTGGATTTATTGCGTTCCAAGGTAATATTTCTTCTTTACCGCAGTAACCTGAAATGAGCTATGGAATTCTCTTCCAAGTCTAAGAACGAAAAATATTCATATGGCATTTTCCATTCAATAATAATAATAATAATAATAATAACTGGCGAAAGAACAGTACGTAAAAAGACATGATAGAGTGTGTGCACAACTACACTTCAACATATGCAAGGAAACGGGGGTACAATTGGACAAAAAACACTGGCATGAACATGTGCCAAAATCAATAGAAACAAGTCAAGGAGGCAAGGTAACCATATTGTGGAACCAACAAGTACAAACTGACAGAAATATCCCCAACAACAAACCAGATATTATAATCCGTGATAATGAAAAGGGAACATGTATGTTAATAGACGTTGCAGTCTCAGGAGACAGAAATGATTAAAAAAGAAGCCGAAAAGATTCTAAAATATAAAGACCTTACAATAGAAATACAACGCATGTGGAATGTAAAAACAAAGGTGACACCAGTAATAATAGGGGCGACTGGAACTATTTCAAAGTCATTCAGAAAATACATGAGCAACATAGCAGGAAAACATGAAGTCTAGGAACTATAGAAAAGAGCCATTTTGGGCACTGCACACATAATTGGGAAAGTACTAATGTAAAAATACAATAGATTCAACACTGAAACTAACGATATAAGCACCATGTATAGTAACAACAGAATAGCTGCAACACTGCATCCCCTAGGGACATAGTTTTTCTCAGGAAAATAAGTATAAATAACCTGCATAAAGGAGATTATTATTATTATTATTATTATTAACTGCAATTGAGTTGTCATTCGGTGGCAGTAGTCCTTACAGTAGTTGCTACAGACAAAACAAAAAGGAATAAATATACATAATATAAACAATACAAAAAAACATTTAAAACAATACAAAACACGATAAATAAGACAAGAAGACCCCCGCCATTTCATTCAACGCTAGAGGCTAAGCCTATGAAATGCGTAATTAAGCACAGCATTTTTAAAACAAACAACAGAAATGACAGTGTGCAAAAATTGTACTAATGAATGTACTTAATTTATGGCCGAGTACGAATTGATACGGGTTGGAATGACAAGTAATTACTCCTTCTATAGTTGTGTCATTGTTAGGTTTAAAACCACGATCGTTTTTCCCAAATCCTCTGCCATCATTGCCATTAAACGCGAAGTACAAAGAGAAACACATCACTACTGACTTCATTCTGGAGAAGAAGTAAGAGTTTTTTTTTTGTTCCTGTATTTCCGTTCTCCTGTGTCAACACGCTCTAAACTAGCATACAAATGCTTGCTAGACTGTTTAGAATTCTACCCACCTTCAGTTCAACGCTCGGCCAATTCATGCCTAAATGACTGTGGACATTTTCTTGTTTACTTTCCATCTCCACTCTTGCTTATTTTTCTGGGGACTTCGATTAGAATTTCCGATCGGAAACGAGCCGTATTTAGTAAGGTTTCTACTCAGTACTCTGTATTTAGAGGTGAATGCAGGGATAATACTTTGTAATAGCCTGTCTCCTCTCCATTTGTCCACACACAGGTCTAGTCATCTTTTTTTTTTTTACGCTGTAGAATTTAAAACCCTTCGGTTGAATTCAGCGTCTATAATAACATAATATATTTATTTACTGCAATTGGGTTGTTACCCGGTGGCAGTGGTTATTTTATATGTAAACAAAACCTGAAATTGATTACTACTAGATTTAAGTCGGGAGGGCTACGTGAGAAGCATGTAGTGGCAACTTGGAATCTTTGGAACCATCTCAGCATTTGCTTTTAGGCACAGGGAAACCAAGAGAAACCTGTGTCGAGATGGCCGGTCCAGGACCTTCCGAGTACTGACTTCTAGCCATCAGTCCGTAACATAAGGACCTCCCCCCCCCCAAAAAAATACTTAATATTTGTAATTTGTATGTATCTTATAATTGGTAATTGACCAGAAGCTGTGGTGTAATGTTTTACCTCTTTTGTGTCCAGGAGGTACTGGCTCCAAATGTCGAATTCGTGATTTGAGACTTTCATTCCTCCACTCCCCTCATTTTCTTGTTCACGTCCACGTCCATTTCAGTTACATTAAAAGCGTTTTTAAAATTGAAGTCTGATGCCATAGTGGTTATTTGCAAAGAACGCATAACCAGTAGCTGTGTTCAAATTAATATAAAGAAATAATAAATTTCGATGTAATTCGACGGTATTGTAAGCTGTTGTTAGCCTTGGAGTAGAGTGGGGCAGTGTGCGGGAGTGTCGGGTGTGGTTAGGCTGGGAGTGGTTACACTGCCCCCCCACTTTTGCTGTTCTTGTAGTGACCACTGCTATGGTAGCTCAGACACAACGTGACCTCTGCTTCACAGACCCCACCATCAACCCACACCGAGCCGAGTACTTTTCGTCTACCATGTGTCATAACAATGAAATGACAACCTACAGCTTTTAAACAAACAGTATTTCAGTCCTACCATATCCCATTCACGCTCGGTGAATAGGATGACGTAGGACGGTAGAGAATTCGGGTTCAAATCTAGACTGACCAGTCTATTCAGAGTTGTAGGTGATTTGACCCAGGTCCTGTGGGTTAGTACCCCAAATTACATTATGATCTATTGCTTTCACATGTATTCTAATTCATTATTCTCTAATCCTATTGTCTGCTGGGTTGCTCACAGCGTCTTTTAATAAACCACAAATATCTAAACGTTACTTCATTCTACGGTACGTAATGTCTGAACTTGATACGTACAGCGAAATAACTGCGTAACTTCCCAACCAAATTGGTTCGTTCAATGCAGCTGGATGAATGACGCATCACTTTCGCTAAGTACCAACCACGAACAGCATAGACCTACATGTTTGTTTAAGTGTTTATTAATTTAGCCCTCACCGGTATGTTTACATATGTTAGTGCTCTTGATAAAGGCCTGCAGGCAAGTGTACCACAGCGAAGCGTTTACCTTTGCACTCTCCTGTACAAGTGCATGCTGTTAGTAAGTACTTGATTTCATTTTCTAGCGGTGGTGAAGGTCAGTGTTTGAAGAAGGCTTTACAGTTTCAGCAAACGAATTCAGCTTTTTACCCAGCGTTAGCATTTATTTAGTTCTGGGTAAAGAATTTGCGATATATTGAAGTAAGTGGCGATATTTACGCTTAGCGTGTGTTTTGGTGACGTAATAATTCTGGCTTCTCCACCCTGCCGTTGCCTCGAGATTTGCAATGCTTGATTTCCAACATTTGGCACAGTCTTATAAATAACGTAAAACAAGTGTCACGGTTGAATAAGCCTGTACCATATAACATCTAATGAAAATTAGTCTGAAGATCCTCGATGGTTGATGGAACGAAAAATTCCCCTTTGTTTAACGAGCCATTGGCTCTCATAAAACTCACGGAATCGCCTAACTAGTTTAGTCGCTGAAAAAATTCTCCAAATTTCGGCAATTGCCGATTAAACACTGGGACGTACATAAGTTTTACACCAGTATATTAAAAGTATTCCATCTGACGGATCTTAAATCAAAAGTGCTTGTTAGGAGTGTCTGATTGTAGACCCTTTGGTCATTAGAGTATATAACTTACGATTTTTGACTGTACAGGCAATAGTGCTGTTTGAAGACACTTCCCGCTTCTTGCAATCTGCAAATGGTAATTGAAACAAATCATGTATTAACGGCCGTAATTCAAACGTGCTTGAAATCAGAAGGTCAAAATGTGAATAAGAAGCCTAAAAAATATGACGGAGGAAGGAGAATAACAAAATTTATGTGTTTAAAATTATTGCTACGATACCACATGCAGTGCAACTATAAACAAATCATTTAGACTCGTACACGTGTTTGGTGTGGGGCAGTATGTAACAATAGGAAACATACGTGCAGGAATGACATTTATGCCTAAGAATGTCGTTGCTCTCCAAAGCTATAACTTATGTTCAAGTTCCATTCGGTCGTAACCAGACATCGCGACGACTTTGCTATGCCGGACTTTGCATTCTCTCTGGCTTTCTGACGATGAAGCGAAATCACTTGAAGATGGAAATACTCATATTTTGCTAGTGGCACAGAGGTACTTTATTGTGCGGAATGAACATGTAGTTGGGAATAGCCGAAAAAGGGTGGACCTCCAGCTTAAGGGTTGCGTGTTGTATAGGAGAACTTAACAGTGAAATAAATTTAGTTGGCCAAGTTTACGAAAATATATCGGATTCCGACCGATTATTAGTAAAAGTATAAGGATTTTGATAGAGAATTTTAGTGAGTAGGCTTATGTATCTTGGGCGGTGGCCTCGCGGAAGGTCTAGAAGGGGATGGAAAAATAAAATTAAGATATATCGTGGCCAAATAGGCGAGAGGGATGGGGGTTAAATGACCTAACGACGCTCGTGTTGAGTGGCCGATTTTGTTACTAGCGGTGCCGAACTCTCGGGTTTTAGTAAAATATATTTAGATGTTATGGAGCTATGTTAGGGAGACACATGTCTCACCTTTTTTTTGGCTCAGTTTACTTTAGAATGAGCCTATTTCCCGAAAATTTTATAGTGATTTTGCGTAATTAGTGGCTAGTCACGTATTAATTCGCGGTAAGGTAGTGATAATTTTCATAACCACAATCGCTTCTGCTGTGACGACTACCATAACCACAACCACCCACCACCACCACCACCTCCAGCTCCTCCACCACCCCCCGCACCACGACCACCACTGGCTCCACCACCAGCACCACCACCACCACCAGCACAAACACC
>Ga0136643_10013786_pt1 | contig 12116 bp, 6 predicted proteins | sample TergutLab28metaG_FD_96883 | JGI IMG/M metagenome (GOLD analysis project Ga0136643, IMG submission 96883) | Labiotermes labralis P1 segment gut microbial communities from Petit-Saut dam, French Guiana - Lab288 P1 (version 3) (version 3) | ecosystem: Host-associated > Arthropoda: Insects >...
AAAGAAGCAGGTAGAAGAGGAAATAAGAAAGCTCAATAACAGGACTCACCGAAGAAAATCCCACCGGACCACACCATACAGCACGCCAACCCCAAGGACAAAAGAGCCGATCAACATATACAAAAATGACAATACACAACCTAAAAAGTGCATAGGAGACTATTACAATCAACCAGACCAAAATACTAACAAACAGAATAATTGTACATATATGTTAAGTAATATAAGATAAGTGTCATACTTACAGGAAACACCGGGGCAATTAATCCCGGTAGAAGTATTATTATATATACTCGTAGAATGAAAAAATACACATACCATGATAGCACGCAGTAATAGGGAGAGCTCTCCAAAACACCCATTACCAATAAGTAGCATGTAATATAGCCTACTCTAGGTTCGTGATACAAACTGCCGATGGCCCAGGAATAGGGCCGAAACATGTAGTTGTAAACCTTCCAATAATTAGCCAATAAAATAGTTGTGTTTGACGGATTGTATATCACACAATGGGGATGACGCACATAAAGATAAGCTTTACACTGCACGGCCACTGGGATCAGGTATGTAAGTTCTTACAGAACCATTATTAATGAATCGTAAAAATGCTGAGAGTGATGACGTAACCTAGAAATTTAGGTACATTGTACTTGTCACAGAATACTTTGTTGGCCAGGCAACGAATATTTTGTTTATGTACACAGAAGACACATTACAAGGATAAGTACCTGTCAGTTCGGTAGGCGTCATTGAAAATTCGCTTTTTGTGTATACTATTTAACACCAAATTTTCCACAGTGTTTTATGCGTCAATTAGTGCTCCGACATGTTTCGGCCTCAGTTCCTCCCAAAAACTGAGGCCGAAACATGTCGGAGCAGTAATTAACACATTAAACACTGTTCAACAATTTTGTGTTAGATATTATATAGACAATGCAGTCGCACGGAATATGCAAAAATTATCCTTTTAGAGCCTACCGGTTACTTAGCGCACCAACAGTTTAACATTAAACAAGAATGGCAATGGCAATGTACGCATAACGTAATATTGAGGCGCGCTCAAGTAACCATTGGTGAAGTAGAAAAACAATGAGTATTACACAACATGAGTGTGTGTGTTTGTAGCCTTAGGTATCCAGCATGGGATGCGCATGCGCCATATCGTCATATGTGGCCTGTCCGGCTCTACAATATTTTTCCACATTATCTCATACACGGCACGATTTTCGAAAAAAACGTTTTTGAACACAAAAATGTATTTCCAATTTCTCTATAACTTTTGCTTGAAGTATTTGTCACTCTGATAAGAATTCAGCTAGATATTATCACAAATGTATATCGGTCTTCATGTAAAGTACCCGATATTCTCGTCAGATTTTAATGAAACTTGAATTTTATGGACAGATTGTCCAAAAATACACAGCCATCAAGTTTAATGAAAATCCGTTCAGTGGGAGCCGAGTTGTTCCATGAGGGCATAGGGTGACGGACGGACAGACATGAAGTAGCTAATAGTCGCTTTTCGCAACTTTGCGAAGGAACCTAAATTTTTACATTCTTCCCACACTGCATTTATGTGTTTTGTATTTATCTGAGAATAAACGCAACTTTAGCCTACATAACATACATAAACTGACTGGTTTTTATAACCGAGATGAAAAATGTTTACTGCGAGGTACGAGCTGGGTCTTTAAATAAAACAGTCTGCACTTCGTCTGTAAAGGGTTAAATCGACTTGTCGTATGAGATAATGTAGTATTTTCTTTGAAAGAATAGAACAATTTAAGATATTAATTACATGCCTTTGTGTTAATGAACGACCAATCAACTGAATACCAAATGGACGAGGAACAGAATTTCGTTCTTCCTATGGGACTGCTTCGTTCGTCGTGGTATTTACCTCTCCTGAACACACAAAGAAGCAGTTCGCGTTTCATACTGCGCTCCATAAAACTGCCCGACACAGAAAGCCAAAAAAGCAACTCTCCATTACGGAGCTGCCAAAATTATACCGCTGCGTCTATCATGCTTATTGATTTCTTTTTTTTTTATCTCCCACTGTCATGGGGTTGAAAATAATTTTACCTGTCCCATACGAGGGTCAGGGCCCCAGGGTTCAATTCAGAGTACAGGTGACCAGTTCCCGCGGGACGTATAACATTACTACTAGCCGCTCGATTTCATCACCTGTAGCACTGCGTATCGGTCACTAGAAATGCGGTGCCCTATTATCCGTAGAGCCGGTAGTATTCTATCGCTTAAGCCGCGACTTCTGGCCATCTTCATTTCAGGGAAAGTACCAACATTGCCTCCCCCCCACCCATCCGCCCTAAAGTATACGTCCCCTCTATGAACATGTGCAGTTTCCTCCGTAAGTTTCTCACGCGTATTCTACGTAGCGTTCTCTCTATTTGCATCCTCGGTGTGTGTCTGGTGTCGACGACAGAGAGGTTAGCAGTGGAGTTAAGGTGGGGTTACACGTGAGAGTGAAACTCTCGAGAGGTTCACCTACTCTCAAAAAGCGCTCTCTGACATGTAACCGCCTTCGAAATCCGACTATCGCAGGTCATGGTAACCTCGCGGAGATTCGGCTAGAAGGCATTTCTTTTGGCTGTGTAAAGTAGCGCCACGTGTCCTTACAGTTGTACTCTCAACTAGACCAGAGAAGTCGGTATTGCTGCGAGTGGCTTGCGTGCATACGCATAAGTGGCGACACGGAAGGAATCGACAAAATAAGAAACAACGAATTCAGTAAGTTTATATATGGCTCGGCCGCAAGTTTTGGACAAGCACACACACACACACACACATACGTTACAAGCATCGCGACAAAAAATGCTGGCTTTCAATAGTCGAGGTTTTAAACACTACTGTGACTGCAGTGCAGCGAAAAATTCGCTACCTTCGAAATCAGTTCTGTGTCTGTTACTGCAATTACTGTACCGCCGTTATGTGAAACAGACTAGTAGTTTATAAACTGCAAAAATTATGCACGTGAATCTGCAATCTGTCTTACCAAACAAATTTTCCATGGCAAAAATAACTGTAACTTGTATTTTGGACGTTTTCAGTTCAAATACCGCCTCTCTCTTGCTGTTCCTCAATCCTGGCAGACGAATTCCTGGTAAGTAAGGTTACATTAACTTCCTGTATCTTATCAGATCAATTATCCTATGTCATCCAATGATTTCACCCTTATTAGTTTAGTTATTAACTGCTTCATCAAATGCACTAAAACTGATACATAATTACAGCTGACTATTTTTGATGGAATCCGAATAATATTGATCAGGACAATTAAATAACTGTATAATTTATGTCTATTCACTCATATGACCTACATATATTAAACCATAAATATGCAATGTGTGAGTTGTAACATAACCTAATATTTAATTTTTATATTTACTGTCTTAATAATAACTAAAACGAAAACAAGACGGATCTGAATTTGGCTTCGTGAACGCCAGCCTTGAATTGTCAATGAATGAACGGTGCTTAACCCACCAGTTCACTCCACCGTGTTCACAAACAGCTGATTCTGTTGTCGCCATGATCTTCTTCTCAAAACTAGCAGAAGTTCACTCGCACGCATAAACGACACTTTCGTTATCTGAGAGTTCTTCCAAGTCCGCTACTCTCAGAGCACTTGCAGGGAGCCAGCTCGCCAGGAATCATTCTCACTTCTATATATACGTTACTGGATACTCTCGATATTACTCGCGACAGTTGTCCCTCGCGCGTAACTCCAGTCTTAGAGTATGACGCAAGCAGCCGACTTAAAACCACTCCGCTGTTTTTCATTCTTTCTCTTTCTCTTACCGGGGAGAGCAAAGCATTATCCCTTGCCAACCACACTTCACAGTATCATGATTACTATGCATGGATGTATTTTCACGGGTTCAAGGTGGATGGAGGGAAGCACCGAGGCTTGTAATAAACTCAGTCTCCGTACAACTGTGTCCACAAGAAGTTTGGTCTTCGGCTCGGGATGAAGAGTGTATTCCTTGCTAAATTGAAACCGAGAGTGTGTTGCCATGGGGACGGTATCGTGTAGAGGAACGGAATGTAAACAAGGGGTTGAGCCCGATCACGGAACCTACTTTATTAGAAGGCAGCGTAAAAAAGACGCAACCTGCTAAAGACAAACAAAACTTCAATTTATAGTCTCAGAACTCTATTCCACCAGACGCTACGAAACGCAACGAAGCAGACAACATATTTGGGATGTGTGCGACTTCAGGCTTCCGCCGCGAAGTAGCTGAGAACTGCGCTCTTCTGGGTTATTATGCAGCGAGTAGTGGTAATTTCTTGCCGACGTTTCGGGACAACCTATTGGTTCCATCCTCAGGGTTCAGGATTCTTGAACCCCGAGGATGGGTCCGATAGGTTGTCCAGAAATGTCGGTAACAAATTACCACTACTTGCTGAGTAATAACCCAGAAGAAAGCAGTAATCGACATATTTGGGCCACAAATATTCACTTAATTGTAGATTAAGCACACATTCAGTCTCCAATGCTTTACGTGTTAACAAAATTAAATATCTTCATGTAAAATCGAATTGTTTTCAATGTATGTGTGGGGCAAAATTATATGAGCACTAGTTCGCAAACAACGGCAGATACTAACGACAGTATTAAAAAGGGATTTCTGTAGACACATTGGCCTATCGTTCAAAGTGCTGGACACCAACTGAAGAGCAGATATCTGCACTGATACCTTTGGGGCTGGAGCAGTGTACCGCCAGCAGATAGCGTCAAAAAATGCAATTAAATATGCTTTACACCATAGGTACATTAAATCAATATCAAAGGTGCAGCTTGGCAGCTGTAAACAGCAGGCTAAAGTACATGCTATTGCCAGTGCCTAGTGCGTGTCGTGCTGCTGCCTTTGAACGGGGGGAGAGATTATAATACAATCAAATTAAATTTGTTGGGCAGAAAGCTTATAAACAGGTTTTAATACAGGTAAGGAATTTAAGAGTGGGGGTGGAAATCTGATTTAATTTTGGTTAATCTGATTTTGAAATCCTCTGCTCTAACTTAAACTTGTAAATCGATACTTGTACCGGAAATATAATATATCTCTACTTTATATAATTTTACACCTCTGTACAATCAATTCCAATATTTGAAAATATGTATACCCTTACGGTACGTCTTTGTTCGCCGTTCTTCAAAAAAGTCTAATGTGTGTGGAGAAAAAGAAGCGCCTATATGAAGTACGTCGCCAGGAACAAAAGTTTAAGAATTACTGGTTGAGTGTTCACTGGTACAAATCAAATGTAGAAGAGTATAGAAATGGAAGGAGAGCTACTCAGAGGAATATTGGATTCACAATAATACGTAAATAAGTATTCATCCTTGCAGATAGATCTACTTTCACAGTAGGTACAGTAGAACTCTACTTATCCGGACGCTGGTTATCCGGAAGGCCAATTATCCGGATTAGCTTGGCCCTTCGGTAAATTTGTCGAGAATTCTACAAAATTAATTTACCTTTAAATTAACGGTTATCGGATCAAGTACAGTACAGTGTTATGTCTTCTAGAACTTCAAATCAGGCGTGGTCGGAAGGTTTAGACGCAGGTACATACTGTAAATAGTAACAGCCGAACTTCCAACTGCCAATGTAGCCTATTTTCAAATAAAAATCCAATTATCAGGATTTTCTGCATATCCGGGTGGCTTCCTGTCCCAATTAATGCGGATAAGTGGAGTTATACAGTACTTAGAAGTCAAGTTCTAGGCTTTTCCCTTAATAAGCCATTTATGGTTGATGGGGAGGAGTGGTGGTATTGGTCCACTCATTCATGAATTTGGAACTATATGAGTTCAATAGTTAGCTTCACACCCCGGTTGTTTTAGCCCTGGGGAAGAACATCTCATTGCCCATGCTCATGTTATTCTTATTAAAAATTTGACTTTCTTTTGATGTGTGCTGTGGTTAGGAAGGGACTTTTTTATTTAGTGTGAAAAAGAGGAAGAAAGACGGCGACAATAATCTATTTTTATGTAAAGAACACGATAGAAACATGTACAAACTACTTGAATGTTAAAACAACTCTGTGTGTATTCTTGATTTCAAACATTCGCCCTCTTTTGAATGTTGTATTCTTTCCTTTGGGTGATTCCCCGGCGTCTGAACGTTATGTACATCGGTACATAACGTTCAGACGCCGGGGAATCACCCAAAGGAAAGAATACAACTCTGTATTTAGCCCACAAAATGTAGGCATATTTGTGCGCTCTGTATTCCCCCACCACCTCCAATTAATACTTCCCCTTGACACTCATTACGAGATGGCCTCTGTAACAGCAATTCATCGTGTTATCTGTTACAAAGGAGTTGAATTTTTTAAAATGACATAAAGGGAAATGTTGTGCTCGATAAAGCTGCAGGCAGTGACAAAAAAGAAAACGTATAAGATTTAATTTTGGGGGGAGGGAGGGGGGACAAGATACTGAAACTCGCACACCTTCCGGCTGTGATGCAGCCACCTCATGAAATTGGTGTGTTTTGACACATAGCACGTTGTACATACCGCGTTGTACACACTCGGCCACGATTCAGATTTTATCCACAGCCGTTCAATGATATCCCGTAATTCTTTCAAAAGCCCTAATCTGAAAGCGTATTTTGTAAAGTATGACATTCAGTCATCCTATCAACCGGAACGTGAAAATACGATGCAAACTGTCACAAGCGTAACGTTGCCGGAAGGCGTGACCTTCACATTACCTGGTTCTGAATCCTCGACACTTAGTGGACAAAATAAAATGTATCTGACCCCTACCAAGGTTAAGATTGCTTCCTTCCCATTATCTTGGTACCAGGAAGATATACATTTAAAACATCACGGCCCGAAATATTACTGTACAGTCCATCGGTCCGGTCCGAATTAACTGAACAGAAAAATCTATAATATTCTAAGTTGAACAGTAGCCAGCAGATGGCAGGACCTTAAGAAAAACCAATATAAAACATTGTAAAATAATGTGTCGAATACAGCTCGACAGTGGACCTGATAATTTGCAAAGCGCTGTCAAGTTTAACTCATTATTTGATTGATAAGATTTAACCCTTCGAAGTACAAATTATTTCTAAGAATTCCAACAGTGTGATTCAAAGTAATATGAAGAAAATCTACAACATTTATGTTCAAAAGCAGCCATTCCTTGGTACAAGCTTGGAAAGAACAAAACCAACCTAGGACATTGTAAAATAATCGATTTCGACTCGACTTTGGACCCGTTACAACGTAATGCGCTGTCGAGTGTAACTCGACATTAGGCCGACAAGGTTTAATGAAGGGAGAGCACTTTCCTTAGCATCCCAATGCTTTCGCATACTTTACTTGCTTCTCTTCGCAGAACTGTGGGCGAGTCGTTAAGGAATGTGGAAGCAAGGCGAGTCCCGATATAATGCTGCAAGTCTGTTCGATGGACAAGATCGTATCACAGGGGATGTCCAGGATTTAATTAATATGAAAACACATGCTTTTGTTGCAACGATTCTCGATACGGTGCCCCACAGCACATGTAGCATGCACCAAGTGACGAAACTGGCACCAGACAGACTGCTTCACGCCATCTTTGGGGGTAAGCGAACACACTCAAGTTTATGAAGTTGGTTAAGTTGCGACTGCAGTGACCGCGAAGATTAGACCATCATCTTCTGGTATATGACGCCGTGTAATCTCCGAGATATTGCCTCAGGAACAATCTGCTTTCATTTTTAGTGTGAAATCCAAGAGGGGTAGAAGATTAAAAACAGAAATAGACCCTGAAGAAGGTGGCAGAAAAATCCTGCGAATCGTTGGTATGTAAGTATGCGTAGCAGCAGTAACACCGCAGTCTGCTATTTGTTACGAGAGGCACCTGGATGATGGAGGCAGACGTTTCCTCGAAACGTTGCTAATAATATATATGATTTATTAAATTACACAACCACAATGCTAATTATCATCACTTCAGAACAACAAACCATAGTTTGGAATTAATCTAAGTTGGTTAGACTATTGTTCTATATATCTTATTTAAATATCACCGTTTATTTTGCATCAGAGTTTTAAAAGCCATAAAATCATGGATCAATTTTTACGCATTTTCTCAAGGCCTTCGCCAAATGGACCTCACACAAAGGTACCTGCCGTTCCCACAAAAAAAATTTTAAGTTTACGCCTTTAATAATTAGTACGAAAGAAGATGCATTTTAAATATACTTTCCGTTGTGGCTAAGATATCGCTTTTCAAATTAATTTATACACATAATGAAATCTACACAGCATTACTGGGTGCAGTAAGTAAGAGTTTAGATGTCATATTTTATGTTTATTGGAACTGCATCATTGTGATAGTTGAAGAATAAGATACCAACTTGATGTCACTTTCTATTTTATTTCACTTCTTATGTGCTCAGCATGTTTCGGACATTAATATATCCATCATCAGGAGCTTGCGATTATTCTGTCGAATCATCACATTGGTCGTATTGTTCTTGGTTCGATGTGTGTTGGAGTTTCGGTGTGGTTGGGTTGGAGTGGTATCGAACCAAGAACAATACGACCAATGTGGTGATTCGACAGAATAGTCGCAAGCTCCTGATGATGGGCATAATAATGTCCGAAACAGGTTGAGCACACAAGAAGTTAAATAAAATAGCAAGTGACATCAAGTTGGTCTTTTATTCTTCAACTATCATAAGATATAATTGGCTTCGTCATATTTTAGATGATAATTTTAAAAAAAATATGTTCATAAAAATGGACGTTTATTTTCCCCAGATATAAAACTGAATACAATTTAGTCTCCCTCATTGTGTCTAGAAGTGTTCATATAATTTCAATCTTTCGTTCACTGTGAAGTCGAGTTCCAAACCACAAGCGGATTACAAGGAGGCACGCATTAACTTGTGCCATTACAGCCCTGGAACATTAATCCAGAGATGCTGGTGTTCTTACAAATTGTGAAGAAGATGAAAAGTGATAAGCCACTCTCATTTAATGACTTACAGGTCGCTATTAACGCCACCACCACGACAGTGCGAGCGCTTTGAATTCTGAACTTGCTCTTCCTGACAGACAACCTTAATCCTGACTTACAGACTTGGTTTTCCGTAAGCAGGGTTTGGCGACAGCTGGTAATTTCCCCACGTGAAGACAATGCCGAGCTGGGTCAAAAGGGTTACTCCGCGCAACCTGGGAGGGTAAGTTTAAATAATAGAATTATTTAAGACATTCTGAAAAGTGAAACGTTGTCTTTCTTTCTTTCTTTCGTACTATGACCTCTTCTATCTACTCATTATAGGTGTAGAGGGTTAACGTGTAACCTGAACACACTCAGCTAGAAATACACACACTGAGTAGGACTCCTCTTGGAAAGGGATCGGTTCGTCGCAGAGACCTCTATCTGACAACACACAACACTCACAAGAAAGAGACATTCATGCCTCCGGCGGGATTCGAACCTTCAATCCCAGCTAACGAGCGCTCTCAGAACAACGCGTTAGACCGCGCGGCCACCGGGATCGGCTGAAACTTCTATTTGCCAAAATGCAGCACAGAACGAAAAACTTAACGATGAGTAGAATGAAAATCAAACTGACCATTATTACTGCCCGGAGTGTGTCAGGTGGATCAGACACTGGACGAATACTTTAGCAGAAGACTGTGAAAGTTCCATAGTGTGAGACAGGAGTGAGTCGGAGGAAGATGTGACACGAGTGCTGAAGGACAAACTAAGGCAATTTTGGAAAATGATTGGTTTATAAATGATACAGTTGACGAATCAGGAAACACTGAATATTGTTCTTTACAACGTGAGATGCAAATAGACAAAAACAACAAATGGACAACAAGTCTTGAAAATATTAAATCATTCTGAAGATGATCAAAAGAAAATCTTTCTTGTTTTGTCTGTTTATATACCGTGCTGCGGGAGGTTTTACTCCGACGTTCTGGGGTAAAAGGCTTACTCATTCTTCAGGATCGAAGTCGGAAGAGACAAAGCAGCTTCCGGCCGAAACAGCTAAATTTTGAGAGTGACGTATTATGCTCACGGCGATGGTTCAAGCCATAGTCTTTGCAAGTCTCAGCACTGTTGCTTCTGGTTGGATAATTACTATTTTATCATAATTAATCGCGGCTTTGAAAAGTTTCGTTTGATTTGCCCAATGAAATAACATATTACTGGCTGATAAGTCTCTGATCACGAAGAATAATTTTGGCTGAAAGACCCAGTATCGGGGAGAGAGGATGCTTGTCCATATTGAACACATACTGGCGTTAGCACTGCAATTAGAGAAATCCACTTACTTACTTACTTATTTACTTACTTACTTACCCCACACAGCAGATTCCTTCCTTCAGAAGCTAACCGGTTCTCAGCTAATCAAGGTATTCCTCAAATTTTATAGAACGCGAAGGTTCATTACCGCTATCACAAGTGCCCGCCGCCTGCCCCTCCCCTCAGCCAGATCGATCCAGTCCATGCCATCACATCCCATTTCCTGAAGATCCATCTTAATATTATCCTCCCAGTTACGCTCGGGTCTTCCAAGTGGAAATAAATCCACTACGAACCTAATTCGGGTTAGCGGAAGTGTCTGAAAGCCGTCGTACAGACGGTTTTGCCACCACTTGGACAGCCTCTACTGGCCTACACAGTGGCCGCTCTCGTTTCAGTCCATGAGTGACGTGGAACAGTCCATGGGTGTCACCATTGCAGTTTACTGACAGATGAACAGCAAGGTAAATCGCAGTCAGTGTAGCCGAATTGTGTTAGAAATTGATCTAGTCGACTTGCAGTAACTGCTAAGTTGTTATGAGTAGCGAACCTCCGTATCGGGCACTTACTTCATGGGAAAGATGAACGTCTTTCCCAGCAGCGTGCTGTCATTTATGAATGGGTAGCTACTACTATAGGTTTCTTCTGAAGTTGCTGATGAAGCCAAGGTCAGCGACGTACCAAGTCACGATACATAACTTTTTCGACGCAGTGCAACGTCTTTTCCAAAATCAGGGCTGGTCTGAGCCATGGGAGCCATTTCGCGGACTTGGGGAAGTGTGCAACGGCGCCCGAAAGTGTTCGTCCCAAATTTGAAGTCTCGCATCGAGCGCTCAGGTTTTATACAATGACTGTTTGCATGTAACCGCAGAGCTGCGACGCCTTAGGGGAATACCCTAGGACAGCCACTTCGAACGCTTATACCTTAGGTCGAAAGGGAAGGAGGATGATGTTATGCATTTGCATACGTACTGAAAGATAGTGGGACAATGAATTCAATGTGAAAGTCACCAGAACAAATGCTGTAATTACAAACGCTAACACCTCCAACTCAATGGAGATGAGTGTTTCATGTGAAGTCAACAGGTCCTCAGATAGTCTAGAAATTCCCCATATTTTATGGAGCCACAGTGTTTATTACAGCATTCACGATCGCTGGTTACCTGTCCCTATCCAGAGCCAGATAAATACAGTCCATGCCTCCCCATTCCAATTACTGAAGATACATTACAACCTAATACTTCCAGCTAAGCATATATATTGCAAGTGTAGTGTTTCCCTCAGGTTTCTCCACCAAACTTCTGTGTGGAACTCTCCAGTCCCCCATATAGGTCAAAAGAGCCGCCCATCACATTCTTCGTGTTTTGATGCCCCGATTAATATTTGGTGAGGTGTACAGATCGTAAAGTTCCTCGCCCTGCAGTCTTGCTCACTCCCTTGTTACCTCGTAAACAAGACGCAAAAGAAGACAAAAATAAAAACAAGACAGATAATGTACGTATAACGTAACAGTGATGCTCCTTCGTGTAACCATTGTTGCAGTGGAAATGCAATGAGTGTTACATAAGCTGTGTGTGTGTGGTGTGTTGTGAGGTGTGTGTGTGTGTGTGGAGTGGGTGCGTGTGTGAGTGTGTGAGTGTTTGTGTGTGTTTGTGTGTGTGTGTATGTGTGGTGTGTGGTGTGTGTGTGGATATGTGTGTGGGTGTGTGTGTGTGTGTGTGTGTGTGTGGTGTGTGTGTGTGTGTGTGTGTGTGTGATGTGTGTGTGTGTGTGTGGTGTGTGTGTGTGTGTATGTGTAGTGTGTGTGTGTGTGGTGTGTATTTGAGAG
>Ga0136643_10013788_pt1 | contig 12115 bp, 8 predicted proteins | sample TergutLab28metaG_FD_96883 | JGI IMG/M metagenome (GOLD analysis project Ga0136643, IMG submission 96883) | Labiotermes labralis P1 segment gut microbial communities from Petit-Saut dam, French Guiana - Lab288 P1 (version 3) (version 3) | ecosystem: Host-associated > Arthropoda: Insects >...
AAACGGAGCACACAGAAAGCCTTTTCCTGCTGCGACGCCATCTTGGAAACTGGCCCCGCGGCCCCGCAGTAAGCATGAGAAGCGAACTGCTGGTAGCGCATGAGAAACTTGGACAGTTGCTGCAGTTGCTGACGGTGTATGTTGTGCCCATGTAAGGTGAGAAATACATTTCTTTTTAACTTTTGAAACCGCACAATTCTTTTGTGTATAGCATGTATTATGTGGACTGCTCTTGAATTTTTGACAAGTTCTGCAATATTTATTGGTTATTGAAAGTGTATTTTACCCTTAGGTTTTCCATTATTTTTTTTTTTTTAGAATTGTGTGTGTGACAAAAATATATGGTCTTTATGAAAACAGAAACTATGCCACAGAAATCAAACACTTGAAACTTAGAAACAAATAGTTCAAATTCAAGAAACGTGTCCTGCGGAAGCCTCGTTTTGCTTATTGCTTCTGTTGAACGTCCAGTCTTAAGAGAAATTTCTTGACACGCCTTACTTTCTGCCGTACCTCTCTCAGTGTTCTCTTGGTAAATATCTTGTCAGGCACTTGTGTGCAAGTGCCTGTATTTTCAGTCGTTGAATGCTGTCCAGGTACTTGAATCGCTTGACCAGACTTCGTGCTCCAGATGAAAGGGGGACACTTGCTATGAACGTAAGGAAGAACCGCCTCTCCGACGTTTTACAGAAAATAAAATCAGAAGATGAAATTATTACTGAGTATTGCAATACTGTCTTTCAGGTTCCACTGTATACGAACACTGTTTATGTTTACTTCGCTCAATATAAATTGAGACAACAAACTCATATTGTCAGCGTCATATTTCTCCATCCTTCTGACATGGTGTAATACAGGGAGTTCAATTGAAAAACGAACCCAGACACACAGCAAGTGTAGCGACCTTAAATTTGGCATGTAGTGTATATAATATAATTTGCAACATGTTAGGTTAGGTGTAGGAAATGAGCTCCAGCTCTGAAAAGACTTGCTTCATTTTGAATGAACCTAAACGTCGGAAACCTACTAAAATTTTCACACATATTTTGTGGTATATAAACAATATTTGCATTTGTATGTTGCTACAATTTTCGACCCAAGAATTGTATAATTGGACACGAATAAACAAAGAGGCAGTCAGACACCTTGAATTTCCATTCCAAACAAATAGGTTTGTTTTTACAAAATTATCTACCACAGTTAGACTGTTGGATAATAATCGACATGACACATATTAATTGCATAAAGTAAAACGTTTTGTCTATAGTTATCTCATTATGACAGCTCGTATGTTGCAGTACTAAAAATATATTTAAAATATCGCATTTAGGACCATTACGAAATCAATAAAAAGCTTTTTTGTGTTTTTATTATATTATAGTAGGAATTTGTTAAGCTCGTGTGTTTGTATTATTTTTTGTAGACCATAAATAATAGTTTTTGTTTCATGTGTAAAATCGGTACGTTGACCTTACACTAATATCATGAATTTAATTTTTTTTCGATAAATACGTTGGAATATTTTCTCCCTTATTTAGATAAATTATATCCGATTATGTTATTCTTTTCTTTACATGAGTTTCTGATTTGCCTTATTTATACAATGTTTCATTGACCATGTTGAACCTTTTGTTATCTGCAGACTTTTTTCCTGTAATACGGGTTGTGTATGAAAATTTACTACATTCATATAAATAATAAGACATATTAGTAATAGTAAATTTATGCCACTTTTACTTTAAATAAATATACTTATGTAACAATTTTTTGTTGCAAGCCTCATGAGCTTACTGTACAGGGTCGACTTATTACTGAGTTAGTGAAGTGAGGTGGCGTTATGAACTCTGTATTCAAGTGTCGAAGCGTGGAAAAGTCGTGAATTCACTGGTTACATAATGCTTCTCTTTTTACCGTTACGCAACAGCCCCCATTGGGCCAATGTCTCCTCGCTATCGAGGATTCAAGATCACACTCAATTAGACAAAATATTCGGTAGGACTCGACTGAACGAGTAATCAGCCCGACACAGAGTTCTCTACCTGACAACACTTACAACAGGCATTCGCGTTCCCGGCGGGATTCCAACCCACAATGCCAGCAAGCGAGCGGCCGCAGACCCACGTCTTAGACCGCGCGGCCACTGGGATCGGCTCCTAATGTTTATAGAATGCTTAACTGAAGGGGGATTGTGTGAAGGTACACAGCACGCAGTATTGCAAATAGGAATTATTTTAGTTAAATAGTTGTATCCACAGAAGAAACTACTCTGATCGGACGTATCTCAGATGTCCGCTCAGGCCGTGGGTCCGACTTCTTTGCTTAGAAGGAGTGAGGGAGTGTGACGGCTATGCAGTGTAACTTTCATAGACTTCAGTTGATAGCCTATACTAATAATTAGTAATTACACGCAAGAAAGAGGAGGGTAATTAGGCACTACTGCTGCCGTCGGACTCGCCAGATGATCTTGGGACGTCTTGCCCCAGAGACTGCTTGATCGAGAGTCTGCGTAATGCAACGTAAGATTTTAAGTAGAGTGCAAAGGATTCACTGTCAACTGACGGATCCCGCAATCGCTGGTCTTCTTAAGTGCTTCATCATGTACCGCTGGCCGCTCTGATTCCGCGGCTGGCATGTGCGTACAGAATACTTAGAGTACTTAGAGTACTTAGAACTATTTCCCTAGACCTGCGTAACACAAAGTCTAGAGCTGCAATTAACATATGACAATACACATCAATAAAATGATTACGACAAAATACAAAACAGTAATACAATCATGTGGGCGTAACTATGCAACAAAATGTCACAGGGAAGAGATCTTTTTGGATAACTAACATAGCTACATAGACAGATTACAAAGACTATTCGAAGATTAAAATTATTGTGTATTACACTAATAATGCAGTTCCTACCTCGCAAGGTACACAGTGTTCTTCCATTATAAAGAACAATTTGTGCATCTTGACAGGGAGGAAGTACGAGTAGTTGTTTGTAGTTGTTTTACAGCAGCTAAGTGACACATGAATTGGTTGTATGAAGAAAAGCAGACGTTACGATATTACAAGTGACGGTAATAACCACTAAGCTTGAAAGTTAAATGGGCCCAAATAGATTGGGTACGAAGACGAGACCTAGGCTAAACTGTCTCGGGATGACATCCATTTGTGATTTATTTGCAAAAATGTGACGGAAATTTTGAGTTCATGAAGACTGGTAAATTGTCCACAGGACGATCGAATGTATACCTTTAAAAAGAAGGCGTTGTGGATTTAATTGATCTAGGAATTTATGTACATATGAGCCCAGTAAATTTACTTACAAATATTGTTTATAAATTGGAACTTCCCTTCCGTTATTTTAAAAGAACACAATGTTAGAGAAAGATTTCAGAAATAATTCCCCACGATCTGCAAGAATGTAATTCCGGATAAGCATGGCCAATAAGGACTCCGCACAAACATGTCTTTCATTCCAATCAACCCCTTCGTAGTTTCCATCTCTGCCAGTTTTTATTCCCAGGACCAGAGTAGGTCAACAAGAATTGCTTTTAGTTGGACATCAGTTTCCGCTGCACTTTCTGGAAGACCATGCGACAAAAAATGGTGGAACAGGTTCTTAATCATGCACAGAAAGGCCTGCTACGCCGAGAGAACATAGAAAACAGCAAGAAGCCTTTTTATCTCGTTGAAACTGTGTGAGATTTTAGGGTTTCGTAGTGGTGCAATTAAGGTTTTCGTTCTTGAGGGATGCGGAGCCGGCTGAGGGGTTCAATAGTGCTGGACGTTCCGAGAGGGCATAGTTGTCTCAACTTCAGGCATCAGATGTTTAGTGAACATTGTACCCTTGAACATAAAACCATTAGGCTGTTTCGAAACTTCGGGCATCAATCGCCCAGTGACGTCGCGCCATATCCCCAGAGAACGAAGAACTCCCCAGGAAATTACTGAATTGCAAGCGTGCAGGATTTCCTTCTGGTGTGTGCTGATGTGCAAACTGCCGTGTGGCTGTGTGCTACTATGTAAGGTCTCATGTTCCTACTTTGCGCACGGTACGTTGCCTCTGTACGCTAGTATGTATGCTGTATTGGTATTTTGTGTCTGTAACTTTCGTATTCTATTTGTATGTACACGCCCATGTTTCTGTGTGTTGTGTGTATGCTTTCATATTTTTGTGTTTGTGTATTTTCTGATGTTTGTTATGTGTTCTTATGTCTGCTCCATTTGTTAACGTCATGACCATAAAATATTTTTATTTCGTGACACAAGGCAGGTAAGATAGTTTGTACAGTGACACTGTATTTACTCGCGTAACTTTGGCCTTTCATATAGGCCTAATATTTGACATCACAGAAGTTCGAAACTTCTGTGCTTGTTGAACGCGAAATGATAGTACGTCGATTGTGCGAAATACGACGTAACTAGTCGTGTACTAACTAAAACTACAAAATCGGTTCATACCGTTTTGATTATAATAACAAATATACTGAACAAAATTTGTCGATTAAAACTTAGTTATGATCGAAACGTTTATGTTAAAACAAAGATATATGACCAAACTGTGGAAGTTCAAGATTGTAATTGACAAAGTTTATCGGTAATCTGTGATGGCGAAATTTATAACGAATATACACGTTCATATTATACTTATCTCGTAATATGCGTATTAAAACACGTTAATCGGAGGTCTGTAGCTTCATGTGTTACTGAATTAATACTATAAGCCTAATGCTTGAAAAATTCAAAGAACCAAACGGGTGATTTTGCGACAGCGAGGAAGTAAAATGTTGGAATTATCTTAACGTAATTGAATGCTTAATTTCTTCATTACAGGTCAATCTTTAGGGCATACGTCCGCAATTTCATAGTTTCCCATCCTGTCACTTTTGGGGTTCGTTATTCATCTGCCATTCAATCTGGAAGGGCATACGCCTTTAAGATTAATTTATATAATTAAGGAATATCTCCCACGTCTTCAACTAATTTATCTTCCTAGAACTGTACTTACCGCTTGGGACATGCCTCACCGTATAGTTGTTTTCAAAAAAGCTATATTCTTTTCCTTTCTCAGTATGCCATTACCAGTTTTAACAGGGGCAAGTGTCACGAATACTAACTACAGTTGCTTTGCCGCTTATGACTTGGAAACAACTATATCGGCATTTTGAAGAACACGAATTTGAAAGCGGTATAAACTTCAGACAAATGGAAAGGTTCATCATGAACAATAAGGGAAGAATTTCTGGGAAAGCGACTTGGGTCCTTGTTGTGCTGTATCATGATGCGTCTACACACTTCTCCTTAAAAAAATACTTTACAAACAAAATATTAATTTTACAGAGAAATTATAGTAATCACATTTATATTTACAAGCTGTTGTTCATCAGAATCCTGTAATTAACCACAAACACGGTAGCAATTTATGTGAATTAATTAATAGATTATGTGAAGATTAATATATAACATTTCTAAATTTATTTATATTTATTTTATAATTCACAATTATATTTATATTAAAGTATATTTATAAACAGGATCGTTGTTTTATCAGCCAAATACCGTTGACCACTTCGAGCCGCTATTTAAGGGTTATTTAAGACTGTTGTTAATCGGAGTCCGTGGGTTGTAGTTCAATGTCTTGCATTTAATGTAGCCTTTATCTTGCCTTGTTGGAAGATGGTGCTGGAAACAGTTTCTCTCTACGCTCAACACGCTTCACATTTCACAAACACTCTATTCATTTCACGTTGAAATTATGTTGTGTTAGCTGTTGCACTCTTTTGCTGTAGAAGGCACAGGTTTTCTCGAAATCGGCCCAAGTTTTAAAAATGGTGTCAGTGTGTGTACAAAATACGTGTTGGGACCAACAATCCTGTTTTTACCCACAGCATACCAAACACCAACCATAAAGTAATGTACTGGCACTTCGTGGAATAGCATGGGATTTTGTGCAGACCAGAGAGTTCACGTACACACTGAGCCTGAAGGAAGCTTCGTTAATAAATAGAATGTGTGTGGGTTCTGTTTCTCCAGCATACACTGCCTGAAGCTATCATTTCACAAAATTCATTTTGTGTAGGATCTGTTTGTAGCATGTAGGAGTATATTGTAATACTGACACCAGAAACTACATTGAGATGCTCAGTGTGACTAATGACGCCTACATACCTGACAAGTTATGTGCGTTATGCTTCCATAACGCCCGTGTCATGGTGCTGATTGAACCAAAAAATTATGCGATAAGCGAGCTGACGGGCAGTGCAAAATATATGGGTCAGATAAAATAAGGATCGTATATTTAACGCACTTCTGTTTTATACTCACAATATAGGTCATGTGTTAAAAGTGTACCAACCACTAATATATAAGCAACAAGACAATACAGAAAATCACGTAAGAATTATGTTTTTTTTTTGGTATGTCATCACGTTGGATATACATGGTTTTTCTTCACAAGGCACATCTGACATTTCACACTCAAAGACACATATACTGTGTGGTACATGTTGATAAATCTGTTGTGTACCTATTAAAGAGTTCATTCTTAACGTCGTCTTTGGTTCTGAAATGGCTTTTGGTCACAGACTCAAACATTACGGAAGTCAACGCATTAGTATTTAAAATGCAGCTGTTTTATTAAATATTGTCAAGATATTATGTTGGTGGCCGTTCGTTTGTTACATTGCTACAGTACATACTGTACATTTAACTGCTTTATACGGAGTCTCATTTCATGCACCCTATCACAGTTCATAATCAGTGGTGAGGCGCATGATGTATTGCAGAGCCGCAGGAAGTGCCGCAAGGACCAATCCGGCATTGCGTTCTGCTTGCACTTTACACCTCCTGTCTGTTGCCATGACGGTTTCCGTTTCGTGCTGAAATGTCAGCGCCATACCCACGAAATGCTCTAATTCAAATAAATAATCGCCCAAGTCACCCGCTTTATGAAGGCTTTTCCTCACAGCGCTGGGAGTCAACTGATTCTTTCTCACAATAGGGTCAGAATTATTTTCATCTTTTTCACTGAGTGCTGTCAGATCTTTAAGTTCCTTCTTAGTTAACTCAGCAACAAGAGAGTCGAGAACGTTCTGGACGTCAGCCTCCTTCAAGTGCGGAAATCTTTCTGGTATTTCAGGGGCTAATACGAATGACGTTCCTTACTTTGTTCCGCTGGTTAGGGAGTCCCCGGAAGTTATTAAGTGTTTGAGGTCAAAGCTTGTTGCAGCAGCATTTCAGACCCATGGACTTAAAACCATATCCGGGGCCTCATTTATAAAGACAATGGCAAAAGTTATGACACATTTTCGCTTTCAACAATACTGAAACTTCTAATGCAGGTGAACACGTAATTAAATAATATCCTCAGGAAGCTTTTGAAATTCAGTAAACGTGTGTATGTCCAATTTCTTAAAACAAAGTGTGTCGGGTAACTTCCATGACATGAAATGAATTTTTAACCATAAAAATTAAGTTAGACATTACCCTCTGTACTTCTTCTTGTTAAACGGCGCCGGTTTCTTTCCGAATTTTTGTCTTCAATGTCTCAATCTTTGCTGAACATGCGGCATAATCTGCCTTAGGGTCTGTTACGTGAAATGTTAGTGATCCCTCCCTTTGTCAAAGTCGAAATTCTTGCTATTTGTTTGTGACCTACCTACAAGTCTAAGACGGAAGACTGGTCATTGTAGGTTATGGTAATTGCAACATCATAAGTAATAAACAAGTCTGATGAATCCCATTTTCTTTTTGCGGGGTGTGTAAATGTGCAATACCTCTGGTATCGGCGTCAAGCAAATCCTTCCGAAATGCGCGAATCTCTTAGTAATTCCACTAAGATAACGGTGTGGTGTGGTGTAACATCTCCCACCGTTACTGGTCCTTGCATCGTGAGAAAGAACAACATAGAACTGTAAGGGTAAATGCTGAATGTTTTGGGGCATGCTTGAGAACTTCCTGGCTTCTGAATTACGCCGTGTACATATTCAAAACCTGTGGTTCCAAAACGGTTTGGGTCCCATTCAGCCAGGATTTGCACGAATAAGTTGCGGATTCGGTAATATGTTTTGAATACCACAGTCTCCGGACCTGATGGCCCCTGACTTATTATTGTAAGATATGTGAAAATCTTGTGTTTTCCAGACGCGTCTTTCAGCGTTTGGTGACAAGAGTTTTGGACGCAAGGAAATACCCAGGACGTCACATCTAACCTAATTTCTCACGTGAACAAACACATTTTTTTAGTAATAATGTCGCCTGACAGATATTGTCTTTAAGATATAGGTCTCTTATATATCTGTACCGAACTTAAAAAATTCCGTATTTTGATATAATTATGCCATCACCCTAACATTAGTTTTAAGTGACATTGGAATACATTGTAAAATATGTCAACCCTTTCTGTCGCGCCTGTATTGACTGTGCACTTTGCTTCACGACTGCCAGTAACAACTGGCATTACACAGATCTGCCCCTCATTGGCATCAAACGCAGGCCTGCTGCAGAAGGCGCAGTGAGTTTTGCGATGTTATGGAGCAGGAGAATTTCAATACGCTTTTCAGCGAAAAATTCTTCGGTTGAAGGAAGTTTCAACGAGGCAACTGTGACTGCAGCTGGAAGAGGTTTGATCTCCACACTGGGTACAGTAGCAAGAAAGCAAGAAATATCAAGAGATCTTAAAAATTTTCGCATCTTGATGCTGTTATTTTGTCTGTCTTCTAAATTCTTGGATAACCTGCATGATGACACTGCATAGGCACTTACTGTCACACGTATGGAAAGGTTTCTGAGTACCTTAACAGACTTCAGGCCATAAAATTCATACACCAACAAATGCGATCTTTATTAGACTTGACAAGGTTTAAAAATTTACATTAAAACTTACTTTGACTTGCTCCTACATGTTTCGGTCTACGACCATCATCAGGGAGCCTTCACTAGAGCCTAGCTAAAGTCATATTTAGGTTAAGATTCGGTAAAAACTACTTCATTATATGTTATGCGGTGGTATAGCAGCGTGCTGCCCACACCAACGCATAACATATAACGACGTGGTATTTACCGAATCTTAACCCAAATATGACTTTAGCTAGGCTCTAGTGAAGGCTCCCTGATGATAGTCGTAGACCGAAACATATAGGAGCAAGTCTAAGTTTTAATGTAAATTTTAAAACTTCATCAAGTTTAATAAATAGTGCATTTGTTGGTGTATGAACTTTATAGATACCAAAATGCACGGTACAAGGATTAAAAAAAGACTTCAGCTCGTTATATTCGATATCTCGAAAAATTCTAAACGTTCAGAAATGTTAAGCAGGGAGTTTTCAGTTGATCATACTAGATGTCATGATTGGAAAGTCAAAATTTTTGACCTTAGTTCTTGTCTCACCGGCAATACAGCCTGTCTCGATTATACGTAGGTTATTCGGAAAGTAAGTACCGTCTGCGCATATCTCTCGCGCGTCCTCGAGACTGTCACTTTGCGCATGTGCAGTGACTTCCTCTATCAATTGAGAAGCCACAGACGTCATTTCGTGAAATTCGTGTTATGTTTATGTTTGTTCCTGTGCGTTAAACATGTTTAAGACAATTGAATGGGCCGCCGACTGTGAAAGAGGTCTAATTTGTTTTTTGAACGCTAAGAATGTGCTATGAAGTGATATTCATCACCAGATCTGTCAAGTGTATGATGACAATACGATGAGTGATGGCATGGTTAGGAAATGGGTTTGGATGTGCAATGAAGGACTAGAGAACGTGCACGTTGAGGCGCGAAGTGGGCGTCCATCTTTGGTGAATGAAGATTTGGTGCGTAAGTTCAACGAAAGAGTGCATGACGACAGACTTTTGCAATTCCTGATCTGTCCCTGCACTCTCCTCAGATTTCAAGGATTCTACTCTTTGACATTGTCAGTAGTCATTTGGGTTATGGGAAAGTGTGTGCACGATGGGTGCCCTAAATGATCACAGAGGAGTACAAAAAACAGCGTGTTACATGTGCTTTGACATTTCTGATGCCCTATCACAAGGAAGGAGACGGCATGTTGAGCCGTATTGTGACAGGAGGCGAGACTTGGGTATTCCATATCACACCTGAATCAAAACAGCAATCCTTGCACTTGAAGCATACTGGCTCGCCGAAAAGGAAAATGTTCAAGCAGACGTTTCCAACAAGGAAGATCATGTGTGCCGTATTCTGGGACAGACAAGGTGTTCTCTTGGTAGAATTTTTGCCCCGAGGCACAAAAATAAACTCTGCTGTTTATTGTGAAACGCTGAAGAAGCTGAGGCGTGCAACTCAAAACAAAAGGCGCGGAATGCTGAGTGCCACCATTCTTTTGCTTCACGACAACGCTCGGCCGCACTCTACTGCACAGACTCAAAATCTCATCACCTCATTTAAGTGGGAACAAATGGACCACCCCCCGTACAGCCCTGATTTGGCGCCAAGTGATTATCACCTCTTCCTACACCTAAAGAAGTTGCTGGGCGGCAAGCGATTTGACGACGACAATGGCCTGAAAGATGCAGTGCAGAATTGGCTAACATCGCAGGCGGCCGCATTCCTTGAGAAGGGTATGCAGAAACTTGTGCCCCGCTACGATAAGTGCCTCAATAATGGCGGCGAATATGTGGAAAAATAGTTTGAAGAGCGTAGAATCTGACAACAATAAAATTTTATAGGAATCCTTACTCGATATTTTTACAACGAAACGGTACTTACTTTCTGAATAAGCCTCGTATAGTCAATCGTAGCTAAATAATGAAATGTATATAGGTCCTTATGTAAGATGTATTTTTTTGCGCATTTTTCTCCGTAATGTGTGTATGAGAATTTTTATAAAAGCTCTTGATAATAAATCATACGCAATTCTTTCCAGTGGGAATCGGCGTGACACGTACGGACTGACATGAAGGACTAATGTTGCTTTTCATTTTGCGAACCGCCTAAAAACCATACAGATTAGGTGTAGCGGCAAAACTCTATATATATGTATGTGCGAGGTACTTAGTTCGCATCTTGGTAATCATCTGTTCTGACTGACGCTTTTGGTGTTTGTAGTTCTTCCAATCAAATCAGGGATTTTACCTTGATCATGCAACGAACTCTTCTACAAAATTTGGTACTATCAGTCAGTCATCTTACCACTAGATGCTATATAACCCGATTTCCTGCCTTATAAATACACAACGAGGATATATTGGAAAAACTTAGAGTTTATGGTGAGCAAATTTCTTCAACTCCACTGAATAGTTTTGGTAACATAAGGGAGTGGAAATATTTCAAATTTGGATGTTAAAAATAATGTGGCAAACGTATCCACGTGAGAAATAAAAGGAATGTTTCTGTAGGTAATATACGTATAGTCACACACTCGCGTGCCCGAAACCACCCACAGTATATAACACACAGTTACGTGGGGGGGGGGAGATTAGTCATCTAAACTTTGATAATCTCCTGTTGCATTATATGATCACACCGTGGATAGACCTGTAGGATCGAAACATTTAGCAGATTACATAACTTGTTTGTATTCGTGTCTATCTTGTTTATCGTGCTGGTCTTGGATTGGAAGAGAATTATTTATGTCACTGGTCTTGCATTTGGATTTATTAGGTGCTAAGTGTGACTGTGATGGAGACAGAAGGGTACACAAATATGCAAGTAGAAAAGTAGTACATTGCTGGAATATACAAGGATCTCACAAAGATTATTAAAGGACCGATTTTAAGAAATAAGGGTGACGTGCTTTTAAAAATTTGTATGTCGAAATGATATCTTATGTTTATGGGACCGTGCATCATCTTGATAGCTGAATAAAGAGAGACCAACTTGATGTCACTTGCTTTTTAATTTCATTATTTAATGCTCAACATGTTTCGGATGTTTGTGGTATCTGGATGCAGGCTGATATCGGATACCACACCACCCCAACCAAACCACAACGTAACACCAGCACACATCGAACCAGAGCAATACAACCCATGAAATAACGCAACAAATAAGTCGCAAGCTCCTGAGGATGGATGTATTAACATCCGAAACATGTTGAGCATTAAATAATGAAATAAAAAAGCAAGTGACATCAAGTTGGTCTCTCTTTATTCAACTGTCGAAA
>Ga0136643_10013789_pt1 | contig 12115 bp, 9 predicted proteins | sample TergutLab28metaG_FD_96883 | JGI IMG/M metagenome (GOLD analysis project Ga0136643, IMG submission 96883) | Labiotermes labralis P1 segment gut microbial communities from Petit-Saut dam, French Guiana - Lab288 P1 (version 3) (version 3) | ecosystem: Host-associated > Arthropoda: Insects >...
ATAACCTGTTTACATATGGCTTGAACAATCCCATGAGTGGAGCTGACCCTGATGGATATTGGATTAAAACGGGACTGTTTGGAGCAGCGGTTGGAGCTGTAGTTGGCGGCATAATCCAAGCCGTCGATAATGTGCGGAATGGCCAAAGATTAACCTACGGATTAGGTTCGGCAATGTTCATGGGAGCTTGGGGTGGATTGATGATTGGCTCAGGGGCGATATTCACATCGCCTCTAGGCGTGGCTGTAAATACTGTTTTGGTGACGTACTGTGTTGTCTATGTAAGAACAGTGTACAATTATTTCGCGCATGGATATGAACCTGACCTGCTTGGATTAGGATTAGAAATTGGGACTAGCATAGTCACTGCGACTATACCAGCCTTGCCACAAAGTATGAACACGACACTACATGTAGTTTTAAGCGAACTAATCTCAGGGGCTGTGAATTGGGGTAGAGGTGTTGCAGGAAGCTTCATCCCAAGACCCCCTGCGCCGAGCGCACCAAAGCCAAACCCAGGCCCAACTAAACAAGCGGCCGCTGCTTCAAGACCGTGGCAAGGCGCAGGCTTTGGGGGGCCAGGCTGTATTAACTGTTAAAAATATTATGGGAGTTTCACTATAGAAAAGGAAAAATTCTTTTCTATAGTGAAACCTTTTGCTATAGACTGTACTGAAATTGGATGTATCAATGAAAATAAAAGAGAGAGAGTTTGCCTATGTCAAAGAAAGAGTTTGAGCCAAAAAAGCAAGAAAATAAAAGAGAACGCAATGAGTTTGATAAATATTCAAATAAATATACAAGAAAGAGGGACGACTATCTGGCTGGAAAGCCTTTTCGTATGCACTGGGGGATGTTGCTTTTCTACATAGTGCCATGGATACTCCTCTTTGGAGTGGTGTATGGAAGGCTTATATATCATGGAATACAGGTAGGCATTCCCTTAGAAACACTTCTATTGCGGTGGGAAGTTTTGCCGCTTCCTGTGATTGCTTGTTCTGTAGCTTTGCTACTATTCACACGAATGCCTAGAAAAATAATTTTAGAGGAGGATGGTTTTCTTTTCCGACAGCTTTTGAAAAAAGAGCATAAGATATTATATGTCGACATAATATCTTACACATTTTTTAGTAGCGGTACTCTAGGAATTTCCATAAAAACATGCAATCAGAAACATTCATTCCTTATTGATTTCGTAAGGTTTGAATACTTGCGAGACGAGTTGAAGTTGAAGGTTGGCGAAGATAAAGAAGTAAAGCCGAAATTTTGGCCGTGGAGTTGAATGTTTGTGCCTACCGCTCTGGCTCCCCATCCCCATTTCCTACGCCCTCAATCAAATTAGAAACTAAATTACTAAAATCGGTGGCATTTTTAGACGTGATAACAGGCTTACCGGTGCGCCGCTCAACTGCCTCCCTTGCTTCTCCTGCCGCCTCACCACCAGCCTTTGCTACTCTCTTGTTTTCCGAAAGCGTTTTTGGCTCTTGCTCTTTTGAAATTTCCGTTGTCGTGGCTTCGGCAAGCATGTTAAGTACTAGCTCAAGCGTTGTCATGTTATCCCGCAAATTCTCTTTCGACAAGCCTTTGAGGTTCTTGTATTGCCGTGTCGTCATGCCCGACCACGCTTTAGAAATTTCATCCGTTAAAATGGCATACTCCACGCCTTTTTGCACACCTCGATTATCCCACTCGTCCGTTAATTCTTTGCGGACTTGTATTGCCTGTAATCTTTGGTTAATCCACTCACGACTATATCCCTTTTTCAGATATGTTTCCAACGCTCTTTCGATTGTGAGTTCGGGGTCTATTGTTTCATCTATACGCTCACTACCAACACGGGCAAGCCACATCTTAAATGGCTCTGCTTTGGGTGATGGAATGGACTGGACAATACGCAAAATGCCCTCTGCATTTGCGACATCTGTAAGGCGTTTCTTCCCATCAATCGCAGTCATTTTCAACTGTTGACAATTTGTCAACAGTTGAGAGCCTTCTTCATTCAAGCGTTGTTTCAATTTGCCCCAATACAAAGTTGCACCTCGCTGGATTGGCTGGTCGGTCAACACACCGACCACATCGACAATGGAAAACAGCCATTCCTCCCTCTCTTCATCCCATTCATGCCGAATGCGCCTATTTTCAAATAATTGTAAATCCTTATCCATTTTTAACTGCCCCCAATCTTTGGGTTCCATTATACGACAAAATCAAAATGCTTTCAATCTAATTGGGATATTTGCAAAAATATGGCGGTCATTCCGAAAAAGCGGACGCTTCTATCACAGAAGTGTCCGCTTTGCTGTGTCTGTCCCATCTAACTTGTAAGTATGAATTTTTTGTAAACACTTGGAAAAGGGTATCAAGATTTGCTCGTTTTTTCTGGTGACTAGTGAGAGGGTAATTGCTAACGATTGAAAAAGTGGTGAAAATGCTTTGTGAAATGCCTTTGCCAGCCGTACCCCTTATGAGGGAGGTGTGTACTAAAATATGAATTTTCTGTAAACGGTGGTGAAAATACTTTGTGAAGCACCTCTGCCAACGGTACCACTTATGAGGGGGATGTGTTCTAAAGTATGAACTTTCTGTAAACATTTGGGAAACCACCCTAACTTTTCGCCATTTTTTCTGGTGACTAGTGAAGGGAACATTCCCTCCCGCACCTTGAAAATTGAATCCGTAGCCGCTGGGATACCGGTCGCTCACACCTTTGCATCATAGCAGGGTGGGCCACCGAGAAAACGCACCAAGGCCAAACAAGGCACAGTGCAGGAACGACACCGGGATGAAAACGGAAGCCACAGACACATGAACCAAGAGGGAAGTCTGTCCAAAAGTCGGGACACAAGGCCAGTCCCGCCGGTCGCAATGCCCACCGTGGTGCGTGCAACGCGAAAGCACAGGCGGTGGGTTTTGCGTTCCGGCGGCGGGCGGCGAAGCCGCCCGCAAACACCCCCATCGTCTAAGTAGGGGGGTATTGAAAAAAGAAAACCACAATCCAAAGGGGGTATGTCGCTAGAGCAACAAGGGTTACAGACAAAACACAGGAGAGGACATGAGTTTACTTGATTGGAGGAATCAAATGGAAGAATGGCAAGACAGACGAAAGCAACATGGGGTGTCACAGAAGTACTTGGCAGAGCGTGTGGGTATCTCGGTTCGGCATCTGCGGCGAATAGAGAATGGAGAAAGCAGTCCACCGGAACATATCAGAGCAAGGATTATGGCGGTGTTGGACGAACTACAAGCACTAGAAGTAGAACACAGGCATGAGGCTTTCGTGGATTATGTGCGGGTACATTTTCGGACGAAAGATATTCGGCGTATTGTGGAAGAAGCCCTGCGGTTCCCTTTCGCTGATATGCTCTGCGAGGAATGGGCGTTCTTCGGATATGACAAGCTGTACCGCTTTGGCCCTATTTGGGTCATGTTGGGGGATATTTACAACAAAGACCGGGATGTCCTGTTAGAGTTACGTGGTGAGGGGTGTCGCACCTTTGAGCGGCATTTGGAGACCCTAGGCTGGACATGGCCGGACTTTTTTGACCACTGTTTGACGAACTTCCCTGCCCAAGTCAAACGGCTGGATTTAGCCATAGATGACCGGGATGGGTTGCTGTCCATACCGGAACTAATAGCAAAGTGTCGGGTTGGAGAGTGCCATACAAGGTGGATTCGTAAATTCTCCGCCTACACTTCCGGCATGAAGGTGAAAGATTTGGTGCGTGGGAAACACCAAATTGCAGGTCATACCTTGTATATCGGCTCGTTCCAATCTGAGATACATATCTGCTTGTACGAGAAGAATTACGAGCAATTCAGGAAACATGGTGTACCGTTAGAGGACGCACCTGTCAAAAACAGAGTGGAAATCCGGCTCAAAAATGACCGGGCACAGAACGCCGCCGGAATCTTGATTGTGTGCCGAGATGTGGAGAGGGTCAGCCGTGACATTCTGTATACATACCTTGCATTCATAGACCGGGTGCCGCCGGGTAGTGAGGTATATTATGCAAACAAGCGTTGGGCAAAGTTCCTTGGCACAGACCGGGAGATGGTGAAGCTTACCAACACACCGGAACCATACTCCATTGAGCGGACAAAGGCATGGATGCGGACTTGTATGCCCACCATCAAGTTGTTACTGGCTTTAGACGAGATGGAGGGGACAAACTTTGTACAGGAATCTTTAGCCAACGCCTCTTTCTCGGCACGGCAGGCCAGTATACTGAAACAGGTTTCGGCGGAGATGAGAACGTAACCTTTAACCTGATGGAACATGTTAGTCCGGTCTTTGGGCTAACATGTTCCATCAGGTGGGCCGGGGGTCTGGGGGCGGTAAGCGCCCCAGAGTTTGGGGCCGATAGGCTCCAATTATACTTAAAATCAAAAAATGAGAAGAGGAATTCAATGATAAAACAAAACCACAGCATAACGAACGAACAGCCATGCTCTGCATTGGAGCGTGATTTAGTGATAAACGGTACCCATATCCGGGTGCGAAGCATCTTCAATGGACAAGTCCCCCTTGAAAAAGCGTTGGGGAACCTAGTCCAGCGAAGGATATCAGAATCGAAATAAAGATACAACAAAAAACGACAAGCCAATTGATATGATTGCAGAAACGTGGTATAATCACCCTGCGAAAATCATTGGCTTGTTGTTTCTTCAGGAGGTAAAACAATGAAGGAATTAAACAGCTACAATGTTGGGATTTACTGCCGTCTGTCTAGGGACGATGGAGACGGTGGCACGAGTTCCAGTATTCAGACACAGAAAGACATGCTATCGAAATATGTACGTGATAACGGCTGGACAGTTTTTGACTTTTATGTTGACGATGGCTATTCAGGTACAAACTTCAATCGCCCAGATTTTCAACGAATGATAGAGGATATCGAAGCCGGGAAAGTCAACATGGTTGTGGTCAAGGATTTGTCGAGGCTCGGTAGGGACTACATTCAAACAGGCCAGTACCAGTACACGGATATCTATTTTCCTGATAGGGGTGTACGGTTTGTGGCATTGAATGACGGGATTGATTCTATCAATGGCGATAATGATATTACCCATAATACCAATCTTTGAGTAGTGACCTTCTTTAGCGAAAATCACCACTCTTGCTGTTCTTGTATTATTTAATTATTTCAGCTTACTGCACCGATAAACCGATAGTAAATTGTAACATCCGTCACTTTTTGCTCATCATTCTCTTTCGCCTCGCTAACGACAATTTTGTCCACCAATTCACCTAAAACGGCTCTGTCTAGCTTCTTAATCCTTGTGTGTTTCTGGATTAACTTCATCCATGCGCCAGTGTCTTTTTGGTTGGCTTCTGTTTCTTTGATTTGTTGCTCGGTGTTGGAGATTTTGGCCTGTACCTCTGATTGCTCTTGCCGATACTCCGCTAGAAATTTGCGAAACATATCATCCGGCAACTTAGCATTCACATTGTCCTCATAGAGACGTTTTAATATGTGTTCCAATTCTGCGTGACGCACCGAAAGCTTGTCGAGTTCAGCGGTTAATGTTTTCAGGCGATTTGCATCCTTTTGGCCGTTTTGCTCACATAGCCACTTGGTCAGCTTGTCCGATTCATTTTTCGCTAACTTTGCGTATTTGCGGATGTCATCTAGCACCGCCTGTTCCAACACATCTAGTCGGATATAATGGCTTGTGCAAACTCTGTTCCCATAGCGCCGATACAGACCACAGGAATAGTACGCCCCCGCCTTTGGATTTGCATAGGTCAAAGCACGTCCACAGTCCTCACACTTCACAAACCCGGAAAAAAGCCGTATAATTCCACTTCCCATAGGCTTATGCCTTGCATCAATATTCTTCTGCACCAGTTCCCATGTTTCTTTGTCGATAATTGGCTCATGTGTCCCCGGTGTGATAATCCATTCGCTTTTTGGTTTGCGCTTGGGTGTCGTTCGCCGGAATCGTGGACAATCGTAAATCCCTTGTACCATATCACCTAAGTACATCCTGTTCCGAAGAATAGCAACCACTGCTCCCTCGTTCCATCGTGCTGGCTTTGGTGGCCGCCCATGCTTTACCCATCGGTAGTGGTTTCGTGGTGTGAGAACTCCATCCGCATCTAGGGCATCACAGATGGTGTTACTCCCTTTGTCTTCCCGGGCCAATGCAAAAATACGTCGGACAACTGCCGCACCGCTTTCTTCAATGATTAGGCGATTTATGTTCTTCGGGTCTCTCTGATACCCAATCGGAACAAAAGCACCTGTCCACTCGCCTTTTAACTGCTTGGCCTTTACCGCAGAACGAATCTTTTTCGAGATATCAGCGGCATACATCTGATTGAGAATGTTCTTAAACGGGTTATTATCAATGTTTGAGTAGTGGCTTCTATTATTTGCAAAGCAGATACTATTGTCCGACTATCGGGCGGTTTATCAATGCGGATGCTATTTGGATTTTAGGCATTGAGCAAGGGAACTTGTTGGAATTTAACCTGTTTACATACTGCTTTAACAATCCGGTGAATTTTGTAGACCCAAGTGGGTATATGCCGGGCGTAGCCACTGCTGTAGTTGGGTTCATAGTTGCTGGAGCGACGAAGCTTGGTCCGCATATTTCAGCTGCGTGGAATGCGGTTAAGACACCAGTTGTAAACTTTTGGAGTAATGTAGTTGCTCCGGCTAAACAACAGGTAATTACGTGGGCTTCAAACACTTGGGACTCGGCTAAAGCAAGTGTTATAAATTTTGGGAACAATGTCTCGAATTGGTGGAGCAGGCTTACAGGTAACACCAATGTTTATCGCTCGGTAAGCTCTGCTGAAGCGGCTAATATAAGGGCAACGGGAAGATTTAACTTAGTTCCCGGTGGTATGGAAGCAAAGCAATTTGGATTTTCGCTGGCAGAGACGATGCATTTTGGAGCGAGGTTTGGTCAAAACATAGTGGTTAGGGCAAGAATACCCACCAGCTTTTTGGGAGGGTTGGATATAACCCGTTTGGATATAACCCGTGTCGATACAACATTGTTTAGGAGCGGCACAGTGACAGTGCCTATCGGTCAGCTTGAGGCTTTTAATCAAGTCGTAGGCTCCATCAGAACTTTTGTTAGGTAGGGAAGGAGCGCAGCTTTGTGAGAAAAAGGAATTCAAATATTGAGACTATTTTTGATAGTCCACCAGATGTTGAGGTTATTTTTGAATTTAATGGCACAAGAAAGTACCCAACCCATGACGGATATAGACCAACTCATCTGGTTACCGAAAATTATTTGACATCAGGCCTTCATCGTTACTACGACGTGATTGAAGTGCCGACAGATGGGAGGGCAAAGGGAACGATAACATTTCTTTCACCTGACGCATACCCTGCTTGCCTTTGGGAGGGGAAGAGAATCAGCATACAAGAAGGAGCAAAAATTGTTGGCTATGCAACCATTATCAAAATCTTCAACCCAGTTTTGAAAAGTGTGACTGGATGCACGGATATGGAGTAACGATGGGGCGGCGGCGAAGCAACAAGCCGCCGTTAGGGGGCCTTGCGGTTCCGGTATCTCTATGATAATATAGGGCAGATCACAGAGTGGGCTGACCCGGTGAACCGCATATCACATTTCTACGGATACGATGTGCAAAACCAGTTGGTCGAAGAGAGAATCGGCATCGGCTATCCCGACCACCGATACGACCACACCTTCCATTACACTTACGACACCTTCGGCAATATCCGGAAGCGGCAACATTGGGACGGCCCGTCCGATATTGTATCACCGCGGACAATGACGTTTTCCTACGACTACGACCTCTGGCCTGACCTGCTCACGGCTGTGGACGGCCGCCCGATTATGTATGACCGATCCGGGAATCCCGCACTATGGCATGACGGACGGGAATTCACATGGGAACGCGGTCGGCAGCTTACGCATATACAGCCGGGAGAAGCCTCCCCGCCGGATGTGCTGGAGGTGGAGTTTGAGTACGATGTGAACGGCATTCGGACATCGAAAACAGTGACACACCCAGACGGCACGTACACCAACCACACCTTCTACACCCAAGGCGGCCGGATTGTCGCCGAGCGGCGTGAGTTTTCCGATGACAGGGTGCATACGCTGGAGTTCTTCTACGATGAAGCCGGAAGACCGCTACAGATGCGGTTCTTCAATGGCCGTGGTGTGGATAGAGTGTTTAATTATGTGCTCAACCTGCAAGGCGATGTCATCCAAATCCGCTATGCGGGTACCGGTGAGGTGTATGCCAGCTATCTCTACAATGCGTGGGGCGAACTCTTGCAGGCCAATAATTATCGGACACAGTCCGGTAACCTCCGCTTGGCTGATATTAACCCGATTAGGTACCGTGGGGGCAACATGAAGTTAAGTAAAATAGAAATAGTAAACTATCGCTCAATAGCTAATGTCTCTATCTTTCCGAATCCGACCTGTCAGGGGTTTGTCGGTATAAATGAAAGTGGAAAGACAAACATTCTATCTGCCATTTCACTATTGTCTCCCGATATAGAACTCAACAAAAACGATGCCCGTATGGAAGGCACTAATGAAGAACGAAACTTAGAGTCTTATTTTGAATTTTATTTCAAGCTATCAAAGGCAGAGATGAAACAAATTGTTGACGATACGCTTGCTTCAATATATCATGAAGCTTCTTTGCCAAAAATAACTTTTCCAGATAAGAAAGTTTCAATTTCTGATTTTTTCCGAACAAAAGATACAGGTTTGTATTATTGCAACATAGAGAATGAAACAAAATATCCTAGATGGTACCATCTCCACGAAAATGAAGTTGTGCCCATTCCCTGGCTCAAAAAACTATCGGCAGAAGTAAAAACACCTGCAATAGAAAGCAACGCTGGCAAAACCATTTCATTATCTCAATATTGGTTCGTGGAAGCTGGCGGCATTTCCTCTGAAAATATAGCATTATTTGAGGATTGTACCACCAAGGACCTAAATGACATACTTTTTAGAACAAAGCTAACGCATTATGTCGAGAATAACATCCCCAATGTTGTTTATTGGAAGTATGATAACAATTACTTGCTCCCAAACAGTGTTTCACTTGAAACATTCAAGAAAGACCCTAATTCTTGCATACCACTAAAATCTATGTTCAATTTAGCAGGCTATACTGAGATTGGAGATTTAATTTCAGATGCTCAAACAGGCAGGGCTAACAAGCTAACGAGCATTCTACATAAAGTGTCTGAGCAAAGTACAAAGTATCTGCAAAGCATATGGAAGGGGTATAAATCTGTTTGTTTTGAATTGCGACCTAACGGTAGTAGCATAGATATCCATATAAAAGATTCTGAAAATTTTTATAGTTGTGAGCAGCGTAGTGATGGCTTTAAGCGGTTTGTAACCTTTTTGTTGATGTTGTCCGCTCGAGTCAGTAGTGGAGAAATTTCTGATTCTATCATTGTGATTGATGAGCCAGACTTGGGCCTACATATTATGGGTCAAAAAAATCTCCTTCAGGAACTGATTAAGATTTCAAAGAACAATTTGGTTTTCTATTCAACCCACTCTATCTTTATGATTGATAAAAAAGAACCTTCTCGACATTTTGTAGTAAGTAAAGAGCGTGAAGTTACTACCATAAAGCAAGTAGATAAATCAAACTATACAGATGATGAAGTTTTATATAACGCACTAGGCTATTCAATTTTTGAGACACTGCAACTTCAAAATATTATTTTTGAAGGTTGGTCTGATAAAAAACTTTTTGAATGTGCCTTGGGTACGAAGCAAGGGAAGAAGATTAGTGGCTTTGAAAGCGTTGGAAATATCCATTCGACAGGCGTAAAGGGTATCATCGGCATTGCAAAGACCTTGGAATTAGCGAACAGAGTGTATTGTGTAGTTTCTGATTCTGATAGGCCAGCGATAGAAAAAAGGAAAGAGTATCAAGAAAAAGAGCAATGTGAAGGTGCTTGGTACACATATAGCGAGTTTGTTGATGGCGTTCACACCGCAGAAGATTTTATTCGACATTCTTTCTTCAAAAAAAGCATCGAACAGGCGAAACCTAAAAAGCGCAAATATTGAAGACAGTTATTACACATTCTTAACTTCTCTAGGCAAAAAACTACATTCCGACTAGGACATCACACGGGGACAGGTACACTGTGCGCTTCCCCACCACCCCTCCCCATGAGCAAAACAGTCCCCTCTTGCATAGTCTGGAACAAGAAATCTTCCAACCTATGCAAAAGGGGACCTTACTTATGTCAAAAACAACTCATTTTTTCTTGGGCGCAAACGCGCCCACGGGATTTTACTCGCTATATGACCAACTGGCAGACCCGGTTACCGATGAGCGGCTCTACATCGTCAAAGGCGGCTCCGGCTGCGGGAAGTCCAGCTTTATGAAAGCCATCGCTAAGGGTCTCACGGATGCCGGCCTTGATGTGGAGCACATCCACTGCTCTGCCGATCCGGATTCCATAGACGCCATCTATATCCCCGCCCACAAGACCGCTTATGTGGACGGCACAGCCCCGCATATCATTGAACCGGCCTACATGGCTGTATTTGAACAGTACTTAAACCTAGGCCGTTTTTATAACGCCGCCGCACTCAGGCCCAGTAAAGAGAATGTGATGAACCTTGTCCGCACCTACAAAACCCTCTATTCCAGAGCCTATGATTGTATCGCCGCCGCTGACAATGTGATGGTGGAGGCCACTGATTTGGTTGTAGACACTAGCGTCATCGCCGCCATCAAAAAGCGGACACGGGGCATTATTTCCCGGGAAATTGGGAAAAAACGAAACAACACACCGGGCCGTGCCCGCCGCCGGTTCCTCACGGCCCTCACCCACCGTGGCTTTGTGGCAAGATTTGACACGGTGCAGGCGTTAGCAGAGCGGGTCTATCATCTCGACAACCACCTTGGGCTTGCCCATCATATGTTAGAGGATGTGGCCGAGGCCGCCCTAGGTGCCGGACATGATGTGTTCCTCTGCCCCTCTCCCCTGCGCCCGGATATGCTGGAGCATTTGATTATCCCGGCCCTCAGCCTCGCATTTGTATCCTCGAACAACCAGACCCAATACGAGGGGGAGTCTTATCGCCACATCCGCCTCGATGCCATGGCGGACGGTGAGCGCCTCAAGAGCCGCAAAACCCGGCTCCGGTTTTCCAAAAAAGTCGCCGCCCTGCTCCTTGCGGAGGCTGTGAGTACCTTAGGTGAGGCCAAGGCGCTCCACGACCGGTTAGAGCGGATTTATAATCCCCATGTGGATTTTGATGGCGTGTATCAATTAGCGGAAGAGCATTTGAAACAGTTGCTGGCAGAAGTTATGTCTGTTACACATTAAACCGGAACAACACAACATCCCCGTCTTGCATCACATATTCTTTTCCCTCTGACCGTACCAGCCCTTTGCCCTTAGCGGCGTTCATGTCGCCGCATTCTTCTAGGTCGGCGAAAGCCACCACCTCTGCACGGATAAAGCCCCGCTCGAAATCAGTATGGATTTTCCCCGCCGCTTGGGGTGCGCAGATGCCTTTTGTGATGGTCCACGCCCTGACCTCTTCCGGCCCGGCGGTGAGGAAGGAGATGAGACCTAGGAGGGTGTAAGAACACTGAATCAGTCGGTCTAACCCGGATTGTTGCAGGCCCAGCTCTTCTAAAAACACGGCACGCTCTTGCTCCGGCAATTCTACAATCTCTTGCTCTACCTTGGCGGAAATGGGCAGCACCTGTGCGCCCTCCTGCTCCGCATGGGCCACCACTTGGTCGTAGTAGGGGTTTTGGCCCGGTGCGCCGGAAAAGCTGCTCTCGTCCATATTGGCAGCGTAAATGACAGGCTTTGCACTGAGCAGGTCGGCGTTCATGACAAGCTCCAAATCTATATTCTGGGCCGGTTGAAAACTCCGGGCGCTTTGGCCGCTGTCTAAGTGGGTGTAGAGGGACTGAAACACCTCTAGCTCCCACTTGGCTTGCTTGTCTCCGCTTTTGGCGACTTTTTGGTTTTTTTCAATCCGCCGCCGGACTTGTTCTAGGTCGCTCATAATAAGCTCTAACTCAATAATCCCAATATCTCGCACCGGGTCTCGGCCGTCTTCTACGTGGATGCTGTTGTCATCGTCAAAACACCGCACCACATGG
>Ga0136643_10013790_pt1 | contig 12115 bp, 8 predicted proteins | sample TergutLab28metaG_FD_96883 | JGI IMG/M metagenome (GOLD analysis project Ga0136643, IMG submission 96883) | Labiotermes labralis P1 segment gut microbial communities from Petit-Saut dam, French Guiana - Lab288 P1 (version 3) (version 3) | ecosystem: Host-associated > Arthropoda: Insects >...
CCCCCCCCCCCCCAATTGAAAACATGCCTTATCTGTGGTGGTTCAAAATGCATTTATTCAAAATTTACTTCACATTTATATTCCACACATTACATTCTGATTTTGCTTAAGTACAAAAATATGTCAGTACAAGCAACAGTATGAATTACCTACATCACTCTTTTATTACTGATTTTAAATAATACATATAATCATAGATCCTTAATTAATGTGTAACCATTCCTTATTTATGCTGCAAAATGATAATTGCAGAATCATGAAGTCCACACATTTTTCCTTTCATACAGTCATCCAACCTTTCCTCTATAACATAATGACTAGGTAATGACAATATTCTCTTCTAATTACTTTGATTCTTAATGTATAAAATTACACTCCAAGCATTACATTGAAATCTCTCTCAGCAACTGTAGTATTGCCCAAGCTTCCTGCAAGAGGACATTCAATACATATGCTGCCCATTTCATTAAGTCACAGATGTCAGCAGCTGCTGCTGACTATTTATCAGCTGGATGGAAGTTGCAGCTGTGTATAAGTTGTGAGTAAAACACTTCTATGTACAGATGTGCACAGTGGTCAGTTACACTGTTAAATTACAGATCTTACAGAACCGTGTGCATAAGGAGGATATGCTATCATCTGGACTAGAATATTTGAGTTTTCACTAAATTTTGAAAGGTTGAATTTCTGTTGAAATGATAATGTATCATGCCAGACTATGAAGTGACAGATGTTCAGGTGTACATGTGGATACATCTAAGAGATGGGGGTCCTACAGGCATGGCCTCCGAAATAAGTAACGTCAGTGGATATTAAAATCATGACAATGCACTGGTTCACTCCATGCCCTCCATATACCACAGTCCACTTGTTCATTGTCCATTCTCTTGACATGGCTACTTTTTCAGTTTACAAACCTGATCGGGTCCCAAAAAAGGAAATGCATTTCAGAAGGTTCCAGTGACTGTTCAAAGTGCAACACAAGAATTTATCAACATTCTGAAAGAAGATTGCCAGAAGCACTTATAGTAAGTGGCAGAACCAGTGGAATCTACATCAGTGAGATGGAGAATACTTTGAAGGAGGTACATAAGTCCTTTTAGTGGGTATGACATTAATTTTTACAGAAAAAAAAAATTAACAGACCAAGAATTTTTATGACCTTGAATACATGTAAACAAATTTAAGACTGGTAGCAGAAAAATAAAATAAACTTCAATGTTGAAGAATAGAATATGATGTAAGCAGTACTTAAAAAGAAATGATACAGCTACAGTATTTTGCCTTTGTATGTAAAACAGTGCTTTGTTCTTTTATTCCCAGAATTAATAACATTTTTACAGAAGTGTTCTGGAATGTCAGTTGCATTGTGATTCTCATGTTACCTCAGTCTTCTGTTTCTTAATGTCTGCACATACAACACGTTTCACTGCAGTTCGAGCATTCAGACATAATTATCAGAATAGATCCTGCTAAAATGTTTTCTAAAATTCCTATTCATGCTGTTATGAATTTAATAAAATATCAAACCTTTATATAAAGTTAAGACAATAAAATTATGAAGTATAAAAATGAATCTCAGAGTGCTTTAAAATGCTACATACTTAATAACAGCATGGAACATAGCGATTTACAGAAAAATAATCTTAAACTGACTGTATAAAATGACATTTCTGTAACTGATATTTAACCAGCCACTAAAATAATACCAAAACCTACAAAAATACCACAAAATTGGTTATTTCAGGTCAACTGCTTATCGAACAAGATACGTGATACATGTATTACAGATCAGACAGTCCAAATTTTCATAAAGAATGTGTAATAGAAAACAAACACAATATACACTGGGCTAGAACCAAACATTAATTAATCCCAGGTGAACATGTAGAGCTGTCTAGGTATTAATACAATAAAGATGAATATATGTGGTGTGGTGAGATTACTTCCAGTTAATTTTCTCCGTGATATTTGTGTTTGCCCTCTTTGATGGCCCTTTGATATATTTATCTTGCGAAATGATGGAATATGTCAACCAAACTTCAAATACACATGCTTTTCTTTAAAATATGCCATAGTATAATAAAATTAAAGTTTGCAACAGACATTACTGCAACAAGTATGGAATCAATTACAAAAGACTTGATACATTCCCCTCTAGACTCACCCAGCTGATAATTTGTGTCCTAATGTCATATTGTGGCCAGTATAACTAAACTGAATTCCTTGTGATAAACAAAGGTAGTTTATCAAATTCATGGCTTTTAATATCTGAAAATAATATATATGTGACCCACTGCTAAAAGGTAATTTTAAAATACTGAATTGTTATGACTAGACTTTGCTTTGGTTTATTAAAATTCATTATAATGAAGGAGAAAATATCCTTACATGTACAGACATCTGTTCTAAACAGGTGAATGCAATGTAATTAATATTACAGTAGCTCGTCACACTTGGTCATAATTTAATTGTGATTAGAGTAATCTATACGAAACATGAACACCACAGACTCCAGTTATTCAGTGACGTGCACAGTAATGGCTGTTGTTGTTCTGTCTTCCAGCACACACACAATGTAGAAAATATATCTGTTCTTACCACCGAAGTGTTGGACGGAGCTCGAGAAGTGCAGAGGCTGTTACAATACCATGACTGTGATTGTAGCTGTTAAATGGAACTGTATGGACTCTAGTACACTGTTTTGGATGCTGAGGCTTCTGTTGGTGGCCATGGAGTCTGTGTTTACAGCTTCCACCATGAGGACGAGGGGCCTTGCAATGAAAATAATTTCCAGCCTGGAACAAAGTAAAAGTCAACATTTCTTCAAGAACAGCATAACCTGCATTCAAAAGGAAGTAAGCAAGAAGAATTTTTTACAAAATTTGTAAGAAAATTTTTTTCATCTGCTGTTTCTTTAAACAAACAAGCCCACTGTTAAATACAGTGTTTGATTAAATATTGTACTCTACCACTATGTACAGTCATTGACATAGCTTTACGCCAGAATTCCAGAGAGTATTACCACTTTGACATTGTGCTATACACAGAAAACTTGGCACACATCTGGACCACCACAACAAACTCAGATCTCATGTTGAGTGGTTGTATACTCAGATGCAGGAATCCATCACAAACTGCAACGGTGATGGTCCTGGAAAACAGTGAGATTGGCCAAACCATGGCCTAATGGACAACTGGACCCTGTCAACAGTCATTACTGTATCTCCTTCACCACCACACCGCAAACCCCCCCCCCCCCAAAAAAAAAAGATTCCACGTAAAATATTCAAGTTGTGTATTTTGAAAATAACAAACACCATAGAAAGCTTTGAGGTCTTAACACTGAATGCTGCTAGCATCAGACCCTTCTCATTTAACAACTCAGCCACAGTGGTGTTATTAACCTTTAGATGCCTAACTTCAACTATAGTTGACGTACCGCACTGCTAACCTCCAAAGTTGCATTTTATATATTTATTCAACGAATATAGGTACCGAATATTTTAAACATGGTGTATACTCTCCGTTTTTTTTCTCTTCAAAATGCAGTTTTGTTTCATAATTCTAACATATTTGGTTCCTGTATTATTTACATTTTATATACAGGATGTGCTAAAATTTAAAAAATGATTCCAGTGCCAAAAGGTTAATGCAAGGGGATTTCAGAGTAGAAAGTTAGCCTAGAGTACTAATTTATATATCAATACAAAAGGTCCTAGAATCAGAACAGACACATGCATTTTCATGGGGATACTACAGGCTTGAAAATAGATACCAGTGCCAACTCACCAGACTGGTTTTCTCAATATGCTGCTGGCCAGAAGCATCATCATCAGCTGCTTGTTGGACTGTCTGACCAGCGTGTGGAATCGAAAATGGTTGGTGCTGTCGTATCTGTGATACTGGGTTTGATCTCTCAGCATGTGTAATTGGCAGAGCAACATGACCTGTAATAGCAAAATTATGTAGAAAGGAATTAAAGGAATAATTGAGATGATTACTAATCATTTTAGATGTAATGCACTCCCACTTCTGCACAACACTATGAGCCAGGAAGTTTCACCAGTTGGTTCCCAGCCAACACGTATAAATACAAGTTGTCCCTGTCCACATCCTACAGGAAAATAGGAGGTTTAAAGATCCAGTCATTCTTAACCTTGGAGCTAGATTGAAACAAGTGGCTAACTTCACACCCCAGCCACTCTATCCCCTGGGAAACAACTACGGTGCTCATTGAATAGGAGGCTGAGTGGGCCCCATAGCTGGTCTAGACGTTTTGGAGAAGAAAAAAATCTGTTTCTGCTTCTGAAATTTGAACCCTGGACCATCCACCTCCCAGTTAGAACTAATGGAACATTTTATTCTGCTGCAACTTAGGAATGTGCCACTAATAAGAAACATATTTCAGAAACATATTCCTGAAAGATGTGAGGAAATAATGTAAAAAAATGTATATATTTTAAACACATTCTAATACTTATTGCCAAAACACATCCTGACAATGGGAAACAAAAGCAAAGTCGAAGCAACGAATATGAAAATTTTGAGAAGCATTGAGGAAACAAGAAGAGATAATAAAAAATGAAGGTTTTAGAGAAGAGTTGAGATTCCGTGCAATTGTTTGGCCACCTAAAAAGAACTGGTACTGAGATGGGTATAAAGAATTAACATATACAAGAAAGAGACTTATGGGATGACCCAGAACAGGACAGTTCATGCAGGTACTAGAAGATGTCCAGAAGAAACAGAAGATCAGGTGAGAAATAAAAGAGGGAAAGTTGTGAGTAGATAGAAAAGACTGAAGAAATTGTCTTATTAAGGAGGAGGAAGAAGAGAAGTAGGTGGATGACAAGGAGGTGAAGCAAAATTTAGGATACTTCAGTGACAGCATGCAGCTAAAATGAGGAGACAATGAACACAGAATTTTGGACAGGAAAGGTTCACTTGAAACAGTGAAATAGGACATACCATTAAAATGGATGGAACAGAGTCACAGTCACATCCAGTGGTGGACATTCTGCACCTGTGATTGGACAGGTGCAGAAAATCTCGCCCCCACCGGGATTCGATCCGTGGACCTTCCAGCTCATAGCTAGTTGCTATACCAACTACGCTATCCCAGCCCACTCTCAAACTACAATTTATTTAATGAATAAATCTATACACAATATGACACTTTGGGCCAGGGCTGTCATTATATTTGAAAGCTTCAAACAAGATGTTAAGTAATTTCATTACATACTGTCTGTATCAGATGTCTTTTCTAACCAAATGTACTTATTTCACCAAGATAAACATCTTATGTTGTGGACATACAAGGAAAACCTACCATGTCCAAAGTTCATAATTATTACATTCAAAACTATTTTAATAAAATGTTAATAATAGAGATACTGCATACATATTTGTATTTACGTTCATAAATGTTGTTTGTTGCAAAATAAATTCTAATAAGCACAATAATTATTATCGTCCTTGATCAAACTTTTATATTAATGTTTCTCAAAACTACATTTTTTGGATTTATTATGCCCACAATATTATAGTTATTTATTTCACATAATGAGCTTTATTTTCATTAAAACTTCCAGTTCTAAAAAAAAACATTCCAGTCTGTTTGTTAATGTAGAGCGATTTGACTGGAATAGAACATCATATAAACAATCCAAAAGATTCTAAACTTAAAAATTGTTTGGTATCTACAGATTATCTTATTACCATTGTTATTCTTGCTACACAGATTTGTGATAGACCGAGAAGGCACAGTATCATTCATTGGCACAGACACAGGATGATGAGCTGTTACAGAATGCACAGGTAAGTGTCTTCCTTTCTTCGGACAGTTTTCGTGTACTCCTCGTGCCCAGGTGCTAGGCTGATAGATAAGTCGAATCTGTCCCTGCTCAGGATATTTCTGTGCCCTGATTAAAGGTAAACAAAAATTAGTTCACCATTGTTATGGAGAAACTTGCTGCTTTTGTCTTCACAGTAGAAATCTGAAGGTGGAGGCAGCTGGTTTCTCCAAATTTATGGTAACAGCCTACATGACTATACACCTAGAATATCACAGCATTAAAATTAACTTTTGTGTTCCATTTGAGCATAAAATAATAACAAACAGGAAATAGGAAAAATAAATTCAGGTTTGAGAAGTGCTAATCTCTTTCTGAGAGGGTGGTAAGAGGTACAAATATTTATGAAACACTGTATGTAAGGCTGGAAGGTGTGGCCTAGTGAAGTCTGCAGTTTGAAATAGTAGGAGCAAATTAGCTGGGATGGGGGATGGGAAGCATGATGAAATAAAGCATACTAACACAGATGTCTCAGTCATGAGACTATTTTAGATAAGCTTGGATTCATGTAGTTGTGTGAATTGGATTCATGTAGGTTTAGGGTAGGTGTACGAACTGGATTCAACTAGCTGAGAGTAGGTTCAGGGTAAGAGTGTGAACTGGTTTCTTCTAGCTTAAAATATGTTCAGCATAAGAGTATGAACTTGACTCAACTAGCTCAGAGTATGTTTAGTACAAGAGTATGCAACAGATTCAAGAGACTCAAAATAACCTTAGTGTAAGGGTGTAAAATGTATTCATCTAGCTAAGAATAGGTTCCAATAGTGAGCTTCTGTGAAAACAGTAAGAAACCTCTGGGTTGTGTAAAAGTATGGAACTTCTTGAGAGGTCAAGTTTCCATCAAGTATCATCTTTGAAAGAAAACCCCTGTACTGCAGACTTTGTATATTTTCTCTTAGTGTTTCTACTTTTAGAAAATATTCCTTCTTATTTATTTCTTAACACTTCACAGTATCATCATGTCTGCTGCTAGTAATCTAACTAACTTTCCATAGCTCATGGTCATAATAAGAGTATTGTTTAACAGATACAGTTACCAAATGCCAAATTTTTCTATACCTGTTACCATGGGTAACTTTAATGTGTTTAGTGTGAGCGTTTGTTCTCATAACCATCAGCTCATACAGCTTGTTGCGATATTCATCAACTGATAGTTGGACATCATCATTAAGAGGTGGCATTACTGCATGGCCCAAAACTGTCTCACTTTCTTCACAGTGAAACCTGAAAATAATGCAAATGACTCTGTGAACTCTACTTGACTTATACTTACTGTAATCAACCTAATAAGTTTCTTGATTATTCCAACTTAAATTAAAATATTATACTGAATAGTAGCACTTCAGAAGCTGGGACATTGTAGTCAGTATAGCAACTAGCTATGGCTTGGACGGTCTGGGGTTCAATCCTATCAGGGTCAAGAGATTTCCTCTTCTCCAAACAACCGTCCATACCTGCTCTTGGTTTCATTCAGCCTCCTATTCAATGGGAAGCATAGCTCCTTCCTGGGGGTAAAGTAGCCAGTGCATGAAGTTAGACCTCAACAATTAGTGCAGAGGTTAAGAATGAGTGGATCTATACCTCTTCTCCCTCTATATGCTTTCATGGTGTGGACAGGGAAAATTTCACCCTTTTAGTAGCACTTCACTCTTCTGTATTTCTAAATATCATATATACAAATTAGATTTTAGTAATAAGTATCCCATTTTACAGGGTACGAAATACTCTCATTCACTGTGTAAGATGCGCTGCTATCATATTTTGATTCTTTCTAGTCTCATACCAATAACTAAGACTGCCAGTATGAAGCCTACCCAAGTAAGAAACTCAATAAGTTGCAGAATATGTAAATGTAAACCTGTATATCAGTCATTACCAGCAGTCCATATGACAGCAGGAACTTCATACATAATTTCCATGTGATGCTATTTCAAAAGGAGTTGGCAGACAGGGACATGGACAGAAACACCTTCTACAAGTATTTTAAAGTCCTATGTCTAGAATTTTGTTTGGGAGATGTTTTCAAAAATCATTAATTGTAAAGCCGCGTTATATTACATCAATTAACAAATTAATAGACAAGGAGTTGCACTGTAGCAGTAAGTTAGCTCAACCAGCTATGCCTCTAACTTGAATTCTGGAAGATCCTGGTTTCCATCTCAGTCAGGATACTTCATTATGATGACTGCAGTTTTTAATGGTTTTTATCAACTCCAGGCAGGTGTCAGGAAAAATTCCTCAAATTAGGCCCTAACTGCTTCCTTCCACGTTGTTCCCAATTTGTTGTACACTGTTTTATAATCATTCAGTACTCTATATCCTGAGTTGCTGACAGCATCATTACAAAAGCGTGTAACATTCTGTTACATACATTCACAAATTAACTGTGCTATTGACAAAACAATTGGACTTCTAAACTCAAAGTATTTCCTCTCTCTCTCTCTCTCCCTCTCCCCCCCCCTTCCCCCTACCTTTGTACCATGCATCTTGATATTATCAGTTTTATTTATTCACCAACTGATGCACTAGTTAGTTGTCTTAAAAATAACAATATTAAAATTATTAAAACAGCTCTGACATGTTTCAGAGTTACAGTTACACCATCATCAGGGCATGCATTAATTTGTGCTTACTAAAGTTACAGTTGTTAAAATAGTCCATTAAAATACATCAGTGCATGGTTAATACAGTGGTGGTGTAACTGCATATATTAGGTACTTATTGATGTCTGTATGTTGCAGTGTTCGGCAGTACTGCCAAACACTGCAACTTTGATCAAAGTATTTCGTTTCTAACCAAATTCTCTCAGAAAAAAAAAATCTTGTAATATTCCAGGTATTACAAGGAGGCTTTTATCTTTGACATCTCCCCCTCTATAAATATGGACCCAGATTTTATTCTGTGCTTTGACTGAACAGCTAGCTAATGAAAACAATTCAGCCCTATTATATACCTTCGCACATAAACATGCTGAAGTGCCTGCGCAGCAGTAAGTCGTTTATGTGGATTAAAGACAAGTAATTTAGAGACAAGATCGATTCCATCTGATGGTGCATCGTGTAGTACTTCTTCCAGTGGACAATGAGGGATAGCTGGTCCCTTCTGGAGAAGTGAGCTTCCATAGTTTGAACAAACATTTGCTAAATCTGAAACATTATGATACAATCCACCTTTGTAGTCATAAAACTCAAAGATCCAACAGGTGCACTTAAGTATTAGATAATATGTCATATTTCTCTAGCTGGTGGATGCTCATTCATGGACAAATAATGCCTTATTCCTCTTAAATGCATAATTTAAGTTACTTAAACAAAGTCACACTGATCTTACTGTTTTCAAATATGTTTATTATTTGCAGTAAGCTTCAATTAAAAGTAATTCACTGAGTATGCAAAAGGATGTCATATATATGGAAAAAATATGTGTGTTGTGGACAAACCATAAAGTATGAAGAAACATACAAAGTGTAAAAAGAAATACAACACAAGAAACTCCTTATTCAATCTTGCATAAGATGAAAATCTAACATATCCTTACGTTCAACATTTTGTGGGAGAGTGGTACAATATATGTCTACAAGGACTCAGACCATGTAATGATTATGTACTACTACCATTCAGTGCAGGTTCAAGTAGATAACAGAATCATTTTATTGTCATACTGATTAACAAAATTAACAAGGATAGATGTGCTGGACGGTCTGCAGATCGAATCCCAATGAGGACGAGATTTTCTGCACCTATTCATAGCGGATCTAGGGCCTCCCAGCGTTCTGTACAAAGGGTACTGAGTCTCTTTCCTGGGAAAAAGTGGCTGGGACATGGCTCTGACCATCCAACCCTATCTAGCACCGAGGTTAAAGAAAGAGTACAGCCATACCTCTACTCCCCCTCTCGGCCTTCATGGCCTGTTCTAGGTTGACATTTACCTTTACTTTTTTACCCATTCTGTCCCATATCTGATAGGTGCAATGCCCATAGCACCAACTGCCTGAAAGTTCTGTGCAAAGCAGCATTTTATTACTGCCAAAGTTTCCAACATTAATAATCAATGAGTGTGCATATACAGAAAAATTAATGCATGTCGAGGAGTGACATAATACCAAACACCTTTCAGAACTTATATTGTATATGAAAACTACTTTCGAAGTGACAGCATTACCTTCTGGTGTAGGTGGTGGTATAGTTGCCATTATGAGATCTATCTGATTGATGGTAGATGTTCCCTGAAAAAGAGGCTTCCCTAGGAACATTTCTGCAAGAATACACCCTAGACTCCACATGTCAATTCCCTGGGTATACCTGTAATTCAAGTGCCAAATTATTAATGATGCATACACATGAACACAACAAAGAAATGTCAAATAATATGTTCACTTACTAACCTATGTTAAAATGAATAAACATAAAAATGATCTTTCTTCCATACTCTTTTATATAAAATATTCCAGGCCCCTGGCCATGAGCAGCATCCTCTGTTCTCTTTCTTCCACTGTCCTGAAAACAGTGCTTTCTTGCTCTTCCTTCCTTGTCCTGCATAAGGCTGTATGTCCCGCTTACAGTGCCGTGCAACAGGACCGTTGTTTACCCTTCCTTCCTCCTGTTCCTTAGTAGTTGCTCTTTCCAGGACTACAGCTCCCATTGACATGTTTCTGCTCCATCCTTGTCCCTAGTCATGATTCAGGTAGCTCAGTTTTTTCCCCCCTTTCAAGAACCCAGCAACCTTCCCAAATTGGGTGACTTCTGCTCTGAAGATGGAAGCAGTATATTTCTGCAAAGGGGAATGCGGTGTCACAGTTAGTTGATGCACTGTGCTACAAGGTGGAAGGTTGAGGGTTCAATTCCCGATGGTGACGGGTTTTTTCATCAGCATAATCCTTCCAGCCACAATATGGCCCTGGGCTCAACTCAGTCTCTAAAAGAAATGAGTGCCAGAAATATTATCTGGGGGGTAAGGGCGGCCAGTGCATTGGGCTGACAACCTTGCCACTTTCATATGCTGATTCTCTTGAAGACTGGGAGTCTCACCCTTCTGGAACCCTCAAGGCCTGTTAAGGCCTATACAGTGATTGCCGTACCTTTTATATTTTTGCAAAAGTTCATACCCATCTATCAGACAACAAAGTGTCATAAATCAGAAGACTGCAAAATAAAACTTCAGTGCTTCAAGAACCTCAAATCCCCTAATGTGTGTAGAATGTCAGCTTCTGCTCAAAGAGTGGGCATTTTACAGTTTGTAATACACTGTGTAATATTTTATTGCTAGACTGCTTACTGTGAATGGATGACATTGCTGTTGCATAGTGATTGACGATGCCTGTTCCACAATGCTGAGTCCTGCTCAGACTCATATATATATATACATATACAAAGCTTTGTACAAAAATATAACTACCGAATTTTCAGTTTCCTACCATGGACATAATAGAGAACACACAAAAATAATATGAACATTACCCTGTATGCTTGTCAATATAAAAGTTAAAGTGAGGCACAAGTATTGAAGTAGAGTTTTTGGATAAAGACATGATACTTCATTTAGTATACATTAATTGCCTTCAACAAAATAGTTGCCATACTAAAAACAATAACAAATGCAAACATGGTCCAGTGTCCCAGTGTATATCTTTCCACTCTTACCACTTGGAGCCAATGAGAATTTCAGGAGCCCGATACCAACGAGTGGCAACGTAGTCTGTGAGTACCGGATCTGCCATTTGTCCACCAGAGCCACTGCACATGGTTCCCACCTGTGTCATCGATCGCGCTAACCCAAAGTCTGCTATTTTGCAGACACATTTGGAATCTAGTAGAACATTGGATGGCTGTAAAAATATTTCACATATAAGAATTCAAGATACTAAATCTATTATGTTTAGTGCCATTATGCAAGCATAGCTACAAAAACAGAAATAAAAATATACTTTAATCAATACTACACAAGAAATGGGTAGTGACTAATGTCACCAGTCGCATAATCTTCAATCTGTGTTTCCAAGCTATGGTGTAGGATAAATTCTTATAATAAAGCCAACTAGATGCACTGATTTCTCAAATTTATTTTTGGAATAAAACTCTACTTGTTTCAGACAGTTCCTCTGTCCATCATCAGGAGTTTTTCACTGTAAACACAGCAGTGGTATATGTCATACAGGTCTGTTCACAGCAAACCTGTACGACATATACCATTACTGTGTGTACAGTGAAAACTCCTGATGATGGGCAGAGGAACTGTCTGAAATATGTAGAGTTTTATTCCAA
>Ga0136643_10013791_pt1 | contig 12115 bp, 8 predicted proteins | sample TergutLab28metaG_FD_96883 | JGI IMG/M metagenome (GOLD analysis project Ga0136643, IMG submission 96883) | Labiotermes labralis P1 segment gut microbial communities from Petit-Saut dam, French Guiana - Lab288 P1 (version 3) (version 3) | ecosystem: Host-associated > Arthropoda: Insects >...
CACCCATACGCGCCACATGCCCAGCCCATCTCATTCTTCTCGATTTTATCACCCGCACAATATTGGGTGAGGAGTACAAATCATTTAGCTCCTCGTTATGCAATCTCCTCCAGTCCCCCGTTACCTCATCCCCCCTAGGTTTCCCCCTCTACTATAGCATCCAAATATGCCTCACTCGGAAACTTACCTGTACCCACAACTGTGTGAGTCATTTATTTATCTGTTCCACACAGACCAACATCCATTTGGTATCGGTCATCACACTTTTGTGAGATCATAGTAAAGAGAAGTGACAATGTCTCTGTGCATGCCATAGAGGTGTACAGTGGAGTGGATGTACACAGCCACTTATTCTTATCTTAGAACTGCACTGACTGGTGACTGAGTGACATCTAAATCTCAATGTCTACAGTGCTTGTGTGCGGTTGGCCCAAACAAACCTGCAGACATTGACCTCAGCAGGTACAAACGTGTTCCAAGAGGTACAGCAACCCTCTAATGCCGAGAACTATATTCACACCTCTTTGTGTATTTGGCACATGGGCAGCAGTAGATGGTACACATTAGACCACCATGCAGTCAGAATTGGCAATTTGGCATCTATTCCACAAAACCCAGTATCAAGTGTCTGCAGCCAGGAGACGACAGCTTGCTTCATGTCACCATCTGCTGCATATCATTTAGCAACAAAGTGCTTCTTAGAGGTTCCAAACAGATGGACATGACTGGGTGCAAGATTTGGACTGTTAGGATAGCGGTCCGTAACCTCCCAACCGAAGTGCCATGACCAGTCACATGGGTGCGCAGTATGTGGCCAAGTGATTTTGCGTCTCCTTCGAGCAATTCCGAAGCACCCGACAGCCCATTTGCAACAGATGCTGACATGAAACAAGCTGTCACCTCTGGGCTAGACTCTTGACAACAGTTTCTACCACCGCAGGATACAAGCCTTGGTGCTATGGTCTAACCAGCAGTTAAATGTCAATGCTGAGTATACGGAAGTCTGGTGTGTACCATCTGCTACTCAAGTGCCAAGCACAAACACATCAGAATGAGTATAAAGTTCTCGGCATAAGAGTGTTTGTAACCAAGTTTTCTGGAACTGTCTTGTATCCACCTTCTGAACTTTCTCATATCGCACATCATGAAGTCCCTGCTTAATAAAGGCACACAGTTTGACCTTTTAGTTATTGGTACCAGGTCAACTAAAACAAACAGGTCACACACATGAAGCTATGAATATTACAGCCATGAAAGTAGGGTCCAATAATGAGTATGATCAGTAACTTACGTGGTGAATGTGCACCTGGGTCAGGTGGTGAATAAGGTGGCTCTGAACCTGAATCTGGAGGACTCTCAGGAAGATTGTGCCTGTAACGAAATTCAATTGACCTAAATAGTCTCACGTTCTGCATAGCATGTACTTATATAACTGAATATATTCTGATCAAGCTGCAGTAGCTGTGTGTCACAAGAACTGCTGTTACAGACACATTCTGATGCTTGCACTAACATAAGATGATGTGACATTATGGCCAAAGATGGTGTTGCATATGTTGAACAAACATCATCATTGATCTTACTGCCCTGCTGCAGTATGTCACTCTACTCCACACTTTAGCTTCATATTAAATCACATAATCATTTAATAAGCACACCAACTAATGCACATATATAAAATTTTTTACAGTAAAACATCTAAAATCACTCCAACATGTTTCGATCCTAAGATCATCTTCAGGGAGCCACACAGTTCCTTGCTAGAGTCACATTTTTAAAAACACTCACTGATTAATTTCCTTATATTAAATCAGTGCTGTGGCAGCATGTCGTATTGTGTAAGTCGTACGCTGCTGAGAATGCGCCTGACTGTGGGTGTGTGTCGTGTGTTATGCTGTGCATACACATAAGTCGCCAGTTTCACATCTCAGTCTGCTTTAACCTAGGAGAAAGAGACCCCGGTACCAATTCAACAAGAGGTTGTGTGGGCCCCCAGAATCTGTCTAGACATTCCTAAAATTAGAAAAACATCTTGCTGCTTCCGAGATTCGAACCATGAATATCTGCTTGTCAAGCCCATAGCATAATCAATACCCTGTGTGTCCTATCGTGGCTTCCAGCTTTAATCGGAAACTGGAATCAAATACGAGGGATTCAGGACATGCACTTTTCAGTTCCGGAGAGCCATCATCGATGTTGTAGTATGAAGATGGTACGTTTCTGTCAATATTAGCAATATTGTTAATCAGATTTATAATTTCTAATAGGTTTAAATAGTTTTAAATGTCACTCATGAAAAGGAAATTTGTCATAACCCAAACAATTCGTTAAGCTCAGATCCCTGCATTACTAGGCAGCTAGAGAGCTTGACCCTGCAGATCTGAAACACAAAGAACTACAGACTCAATGACAGTGTCACACCCCAGCAGAACTGAATATTCACAGTGAGGCTACTCACGGATGTGTGTAGTTTGTAGAGCCATCTGCAGCAATGGGCTTGAATGGTGCTGGGGTTCCCATCACACCGCCTGGCACCCTCACTGTCTTGACACTTGTCATGTGATGACTGGGGCTCCCCCCTGGCTCCACAACAACATTCACTACGGCTGCAGCAGGTAGTGGTGGTGGTGGTGGTGGCGGCGGTGGCGGTGGAGGTGGTGGCGGTGGTGGTGCCACATTTGGTGCGTGTGTGGTGGAATGAGTGGACTGTGATGGGCGGGGTGCTTCATTGTGCGCCAATGTGTCAGCAAAGTAACTGCAACAGCAGCAACAGACTGCAATCAGCACTTTCAGGGACATGAAGCCACAGCTTCAAAATGTATTTGTCTGAGAAAAACAGAATAAGGTTCTGCAGTTTGCATTTATTTTGTACAGCTGGGAAACATGTAGAGGGAGGGGTGGGGGTGGGTTAAGAAAAAATTACATTTTCATAGACAGTACCCTGAACAACTGCATTGCATAAAGTGGCATATGCTTATAATAGCAGGGAACTATTTTCAGTTGGTTTCATTGTACCTCAAAATGAGTAATAATGCTGAATTCCAAGCACTGGACATTCAATGCACACAGCAATGCATACGTCAATTGTGCAATACTAACTCAGTACTTCCGGTACACGACGCCGCATCGCGGGGTGAACTGCTTCGAAGGCAGATTATGTCTCCTTCTTCAAGGTTCTAGAAGTGCGACATTTTGTGCCACGTACATCAGTTATATGAGCTAGTTCTTTATAGACTGGCAGGTGTAGTCGCTAGTTTCCAGCTACCTGCCAAAGCAGTTCCACAAACACGCACATTTCAGTCACGCTGCCACACTTCGCTGTAATCTTTCGTTCGTTCAAAGCATTTCGTTGCGGAAATACTAAACCGGTCGCCCTAATCGCCGTGTTACCTACATGGTGGAGTACTGAACTGTGATCATCTTTACTTGCCTTCAGCTTCTTATTTGCAACAGTTGGCAACAATGCGATTACATTAGCTCCTGCTTCTGACACTGTCACTTTCTGCTCACTGTGGATTATCAGCAACGCGGTGCTTCCTTGGAACGCGAGTGTAATCTCAATGTGGTGGCTTTTAGAACACCCTGTATGATGAAGTAAAATTCTTGAAACCTTGTACGGTGTCCAGCATGCCACTAGACAGTGTGGCGCCGTAGAAATTGGCAAATTGCGGAAATTAATATTTGGAATGTAATTTGGTGTGAGAAGCGGTATAAGAAAGGTGGAAAACCAGAGAGGTGAAGGGGGGCGGTTCACAGTTTATGAAATTACAGAGTACCCTGCATCTACACTGCACACGCTGACAAACCGCTACTCCGATCCGCCCCCCTCCGACCCCAAGCCAACTTGACGCTTCCTTTCAACCTATTCCACCCTCGACCATTACAAAAAAAATTCTCCTGAAATTAGTTATCGATTTTGCGTGGGAAAGTTGACTATACAACGACTGCCCACTGTTGCACACACATTACCCCGCGACCGGCAAGGTAACGCCAAACAGTCAGCCAGCACTGGAATAGCTCTGTCTTCATGAGGCCTTGGCTACGCGATGGACGATCCGGGGTTAAGATCCTGGCAGGGGCTATTCGGTGGGGTAATGCTGTCAGGTCGTAACACTAGCCACTGACTTGACGTAACGGCGTGGTCAAGAACGAGCGGAGACATTCCTCCTCACCCCTACGCCCCCATGGTGTTTACAAGGACAGCTTTACCTTAGCTTTGCTGTCTCCATTAAACTCAGAACAAACGCCGAAGCTACTAACGTGCCTGACTTGAATTCCGGAGGCTAGAGTTTCAGCCCTTGGCTCGCGGATTCCTCGTGCTGTTTCTCAGTAGCAAGAGGCGAGAACCTGAACACGGATCAAATTGCATCTCGACCGCTTTCGCTCACATTCTGTCCAATTCGTTATCCTGTGCTCCGTACACACAAACTGTACGCATGGTGCTTTTACACTCTACTATTGAACATGTCAAGTTTAAGAACCGAACTGATGAAACAACTTTCTTTCTTGTTTACTAAGTCCTACATGACAACGCTTCCGGAATGGCGTCTAATCGCTATGGAGAAGCTTATCATGTCTGTCGGCAGGTCGCAGCACATGTAAGATATTTATATCACCTACCGATTTAAAGACAAATCAACGCGCATAAAAGCCTATACCAAGAGCGGGAACGCGGCTTTAAGAGAAACAAATTATGCAATGAAATCTCTACTCCAGTGTTCTAGCGGTCAAAATCACTGGCACTTTAGACCGGGCGAGAATGACTGACTGAAAGGACGTACGATAGTAGGCTAATGGAGAAATGAAAGTATTTGTATTCACAATTCGGTATTCTAATGACGCATTCAAAGTCTCTGTATCCACAGTTCGATATTCTAATGATATAATGGAAGTATCTGTACCACAGTTCGACAATCTAATAACGCAAAGTCTTTGTATCCACAGTTCGATATTTTAATGACGTAATGGAACTCTATGTATCCACAATTCGATATTCTAATGACGTATTCAAAGTCTCTGTATCCACAGTTCGACATTCTCATGAGGTAATGGAAGTATGTACATCCACAGTTCGATATTCTAATGACGCATGCAAAGTCTCTGTATCCACACTTCGATAATATGACGTAATGGACGTCTTTGTATCCACAGTTCAGTATTCTAATTATGTATTCAAAGTCTGTGTATCCACAATTCAATATTGTAATGAGGTATTTAAAGGCTGTATCCACAATTCCATATTCTAATGAGGCATTAAAAGCCGCTCTATCCACAAAACCTTAGCAGTTACTTACGTATTGCCTGTATCATTCTCGTCATTAATGAAGTCCTCCAGCTGACTGAAGTCCAGAGCCTCGTTGTCAATGCCTCCCACAAAGTCGCCTCGGCCTGCAACACAACACACAGCTTTATACTTCAGGCTGACGGAACGAATCAAACTCATCAGCTAGACATGTCGGGGCGTTCTGAATTCGAACAGACAGCGAACTGTAACGTGCAGAAATAACAGCGACTGCTCGTTCAGTGTTGCCAACCCATCGGTCTGTGCTGCTTGCTGCTGGTTCTGCAGACCCTGTCACTAGGCGTTCGAACGTGCACTAACCTCAGTTCGTTACGCAGTGACACTTCCATAATTTCCACTCCCTGTCTCATATTTCATCCGCCTGTCACTTGTGTCGTTTCTGTCAGTCGCCATACATAATACGTCGTCAACATCCGTTATATTCACTATAATACATCTGACAGAACTTTCAGAATGAAACGTACACCCTGTGTAAACAATGACATTACCACACACCGAGTTTATACATCAAGGAATTGCGTTAGATTCCCGATGAGCCAAGATATTTTCTGCTCCCCAAAGCATCCACACGAGATCTGAGGCCTATACAACTGTCTATTGAACTCGACGCTTTCTCAAGGGATAAGGTGGCCGAGGCGTGAAACTGGCCACCCACCTCAATCTAGTACGGAGCTGCACGACCACTGCCCCTTACGCCCGCAAGGGTTCAACGGGGTCTTTACATGTCAGCCGCACACACAAATGCTGCAACTGAAAAACTTGGATGTCGGATGTCACGGATCCTCTTACACGATCGACTCAATTAACACAGAATGCTGTCCGCTGAGACAAACAGCAGCAGGGCCGTTGTGTCCTGTATGTTCTGCGCATGCGCCAGTAAGTGTCCGTGGTAATAACATGAGGTGTATACGAGAGATAAAGGTAATAGGGAAAGTGCACCCTTGTACAGGCACTGGGGCTCTGTACAGACCGTACGGCCCCAAGGGGGAGGGGGGTAGAGGTGTAGCTCTACTCTTTCTTGACCACGGCACTAGAAGGAGGTGAGGGGTCAGCGTCACGCCCCGGCCGATATTTACCCCCGGGAAAGACCCGGTACCCATTGTACTGGAGGCTGGGTGGGCCCCAGGGCCGGTCTGGACAGGTGCGGAAAATCTCGCCCCCACCGGGATTCGATCCCCAGACCATCCAGCCCGTAGCTCAGTAGCTATACCGACTGAGCTATCGCGGCCCACTTATACGAGAGGAATACACATAAAATATATCTGATTTAACAAATTAGAAGTTGAGGAGAAATCGCAAAACAGAACACCCAAAAGTAATTATCTACAATAAGTAGAAACTTCATCATCGGATACAGACAAATAAAAGCAACCACAGAATATGCACAGCTCTCACGCCTCTCGACTTTGAACGTCGCAACTTTTAACAAAATTAGGAGGCGGATGCAAATATCTGTAACTCGGTACATTGAAACGTTTTTTATTTTTCTACGTCTCTACCCTTCAGGTGCAACTTCCCCGTTGTGTTATAAGCAATTAGGGTGGGGATGGGGTACGTCAAAACACAACTGTCTTGTATCCTATTTATTGTGCTGACGACGACATGTTTCGGCCACTGTGGGCCATCTTCAGGTCACAAAAATGTATATAGAGGAAAACTATACAGAGTATGGTCATAGTATAGGTGCATATTGTGAAACATAAGTATAGTTGAATAAAGAGAGACCAACTTGATGTCACTTGCTTTATTATTTCATTATTTACTGCTCAACATGTTTCGGATGTTAATACATCCATCCTCAGGAGCTTGCGACTTATTTGTTGAGTAATTTCATGGGTTGTATTGTTCTATAAGGATAGAGGTTGATGCATTAGCGTACTTATTTAGTGGCCAGTGTTTAGTCGTGTCGTGCGTGGTTGTTTGAGAACAATATAACCCATGAAATAACTCATCAAATTAGTCGCAAGCTCCTGAGGATGGATGTATTAACATCCGAAACATGTTGAGCATTAAATAATGAAATAATAAAGCAAGTGACATCAAGTTGGTCTCTCTTTATTCAACTATCAAGATGATACACACAAGTAAACATAAGTATGTATGTGAAACCACAAACAAATGACAGTTGAAGATGCCAAATATTCCAATTGTTTGTTGGTTTACCAACTCATTTGCTGCAGATGGCAACGGGATTAATGCGAACCAGTGACACTTGGTTCACAAATTTCACTGTTCAAAATGCAGCCACCAGTACATCACAGGGCGCGCACTCATGTTATATACCGGTGCGAGAACTTTTTCACGCGAAGCTGTAAATTATGTCAGCTGGCTGACTGACCAGCCAACTCCACTGAACACAGTAATTCATGAGAAGCTAACCGGTCCTCAGCCAGTCAAGAAATTCCCCGCATTCTATGGAGCTTGCATAAAGCGTAGATTTATAGCGAAGTGGGTGTTCGTTACAGGAGCGGGCAGAGCAAACCAACACTTCTACAGTACAGACGCCTCTTTCCAAAAATATAGGCCTGTGTTCTCACCTCAATACATAATTTTATTCCATTTATTGCCTCCTCTGACATGCCCTTCCACACGATACGCTATTGCGCGTCCTTCAATTCTGGTTAACTCACGGCTTCCTACCTCCAACAGCGCTACGGTATAGCAACAGCCTGTTGTGGAAGACATTCTGTTCAGTCAACTGTGCGCGACACAGAACGACTGCTTGCAAGCAGATAGCCTGACTCGCCACTAGTACGGCCAGCAGAAGAGCCCAGTAGACTGCAGTCAGTTCACTGCCCAGTGCCATTACACTGGTATTGGGCTCTACCTGTAATTGAAAGACACCGAGTATATCTGGCCATGAAGCGCAAAGAGATACGGCAGACTGATATCAGAGCGCTGTCTGTCGGTGACATAGTTGAGGGGAAATTGCGTGTTGAGTACGTTGAAAGGTAGCGATGGTTATCAAGACGCGGTGTTTAATCGGGCCATTGCACGATTAAACGTCACATTTGCATAAACTATGAGGGGGTTCAGGTTCCAGGTGACAAGGGGAGAGAGATGTGGGAACAACAGTGGGCTAAGCGACCTTGCTTTGGCTCAGGCTTGTCACCAGGCACTCCATGTGGGATTTGTGGTCGGCAGCGTGGCGGTGGAAGAGTTGTCCCTCCGAGTGGGGCCTATGCTGGACTTCCCAACGTCAGTAACCTCCCAACACTGCTCCACACTGACGGGACGCAATGTTAGCAACTGGCAGGGGCTCGTCTCTTTCTTCCTCCTGCTCTTTTTTACCCATTTAATGCCCAGTGGTAAATATACGTACCACCTGCGTGAACATTAAATTTCCACATTTGACTCATAGTATGGCCTGTTTATGTGCTTCGTGCAATTCTCGCAACTAACAGCGCTAAATGATCCGTCTTCATAATGGAAGAACATCGTGTGAGGTGCGAAACGACTTTTCTAAACTCTAATGTTGATTAATTTAAGCCTTCAAACGCTCTTGAAGTACTCTGACATACTCGTCCGGGCTTTCAATCACCAAACAATATTCTTATAATAAAACCAACTAGATGCACTAATTTCTCAAATTTATTTTTGGAATAAAACTCTACATGTTTTGGACAGTTCCTCTGTCCATCATCAGCAGTTTTTCACTGTACACACAGCAATGGCATATGTCATACAGCTTGCGAGCAGGATCAGGACGGAACCAGTTCCATCCTGATCCTGCACGCAAGCTATCAGCAAACCTGTATAACATATACCATTGCTATGTGTACAGTGAAAAACTGCTGATGATGGACAGAGGAACTGTCCAAAACATGTAGAGTTTTATTCCAAAAATAAATTTGATAAATTAGTGCATCTAGTTGGTTTTATTATAAGAATTTATCACGATGCACGGTCACCTGAACGATATTCAGCCCCATTCTTATAACAAAACCAACTAGATGCACTAATTTCTCTAATTTATTTTTGGAATAAAACTCTACATGTTTCGGGCAGTTCCTCTGTCCATCAGCACGATGCACGGTCCCCTGAACTTCAAAATTCGTCAATGCCAAATAGGCAAAGGAAAATATCAGTATGGGAACACCAAAGAAAAACCGCACATAACCAACGCGGCAATGTGGCATAACAAAATGTGGACAGAAAAACAGCTAACGCCCAACTGTACAGCCATCAAAACAAATGGCAAAAAAACGCACAGTGCCAAAATCACGAAGTACGGTCACCTAAACGTCAAACCAAACTACAGGGTTATTCGAAATGATTGTTGGGGTTTTAACAACTTGTCATACACAATACACTTGAGATAGCAGTATGTAGTTGCATCGATGGATCTAGAGGTTTATGTTCCTCCTCTTCCCGCAAGTATCCCGGAACTGAAGGTACGAATCAGAACCGCCACTGAAACCATCACCGCTGACATGCTACAAACAGTTCGGAACGAACTCGATTATCGTGTTGATGTTTGTAGAATCACAAAGGGTGCAAATATAGAGCACCTTTAAGGTATGTAACAAAAACTGCGAGTGTTGTTCTATTAAATAAAAAAATACATATACTGCTATCTCAAGTGTATTGTGTATGGCAAGTTGTTAAAACCCTGACAATCATTTTGAATAACCCTGTAGAATCACAAAGGGTGCACATATAGAGCACCTGTATAGTATGTAACAAAAACTGGGAGTGTTGTTCTGTTAAATAAAAAAAACCACATATACTGCTATCTGTAGTGTATTGTGTATGGCAAGTTGTTAAAACCCCCACAATCATTTTGAATAACCCTGTAGAATCACAAAGGATGCGAATATAGAGTACCTGTGGGTATGTAACAAAAACTTGGAGTGTTGTTCTATTAAACAGAAAAATACATATACTGCTATCTAGAGTGTATTGTGTATGGCAAGGCGACTGTGCCTTGCCAGATGTTCTGCAGTGCGACTGTGCTTTGCCAGATGTTCTGTGGACCCTTCGAAGTGTCTGAAAAGACCCACAGACGCGTCGTCGCATCCCACAAGAACGGAATTCCTGGTCACCCGCTCGAATTGTCACTGCTCGCACATATTGGCAGGCACCTGTCAATGGATGTCTCAGGAGGTGAAGACTTTCTGTGCGATAACTCTACCGGCCCCAGGGACACGATAAAAGGGACGGTGTGAAACTCATAAAACTGCGCAGTCAATTCTAGCAATTACTGTCCCTAACGTAAGCAGCAGCGGCACTCGTAAGTTCGTGAATGTCAAAGCACAAAGACAGGCTGTGACACCCACCGCAGTTCTGTCCCAAACACTGTGCGCTATGCCACACCTTGCAATGCGCTCCATTACTGATGTTTCATAGCACGAATCTAAAAGGAACCTGAAGCCTGACAAAACACTACGTACTGGTTTCGACGCACGACGATACGCTGACAGCAGAAAGGTAAACGTGATGACAAACAGACTCTTCGCTTGACGGTTGATCCAGTTGCTTCTACACTGCCTGCCATCCGTCGATCAACAGGTTATGGTAAAAGGGCTTGATTTGGGCCCTGCGACAGATGGCTCTAATGATGTGATTCCGTTTGTGAATATGGAGTGTGTCTGGGTGTGTGATTGAGTGAGTGACTGCGTATGTTTGAATGTATGAGCCTGAGTGTGCATGTTTGAATGCGTGTGTCTGAGTGTGCATGTCTGAATATGTGTGTTTGAGTATGCACGTTTGAATGTGTGTATTTCAGTGTGTAGTTTTAATGTGTGTGAATTTGTGTGTCGTCTTAGTGTGCATGTTACAGAGAGAGAGAGAGAGAGAGAGAGACAGAGTGTGTGTGTGTGTGTATTTGTTTTTTGAGTGAGAATCAGTACGTATGTTTTAATGTGTATGACTCAGTGCATATGTTTGAAGGTGCGAGTTTTATTTACCGTCGCTGTCATTCAAAATTGTCCTACATCTCTGGAGACAGATGAATTAATGCGCACGGAGCACAGACGGGGGAAGCAGAATAGCTCGGAAAAAGAAAAGAAACATGTCCCAGTGTCACGTTGTCCACCACAAATCCCACGTGGACCAGCCGGGGATCGCATACGGTCCTACCTTTAAGATAGAGACAGCTGCTTCCCCAGAACACACAGTAACCATCTACCGCTCTGCAGGTCAAAACCACAGTTCATGACCACACTCACAAAACTTCACCAAGAGAGTGGAATTTATTCTGTACCACACTTGATGGTTATACTGGACCAGAGCTGGTTTAATCCAACTGATATACTCACTTCACGCTGTGCTACAATTCGTCATGTAATTTCATCTCCCCATCTGCGACAATGCGCCGCGCAGGTCAACTTCAAGTTGAATCAGCGCAAGATAACACCCGGTGTCCAGAAACGTGCGTCACCGAGATAGTGTACTTGACTGCGGGTAAACTGACTCGCGTTGAATTCTTAATTTGAACAGCCGGCAACACTTTGGACACACACGTACATAAACACACACAAGCTCTTGTTTCAGCCATGTGTGTGCCATTGGTGTGTCTACCAAATTCTCATCTCGGTTATAAATAACGCAATGTTTCCCTGAAATGTGAACAGGATCCCGGTAGTGCGAGTCAAAACACCCTGTATACTGTCACACCCAGTTTTCTGACAGTCAGAACACTCTGTATACTGCCATGCCCTGTTCCCTGATAGTTAAAACACCCTGTATACTGCATTTTACAATGAGAACACTAAAAAAGGGAAATAGCAACACTAAAACCCTGGCCTACAGGTCCCTTGTGCGACCAATACTAGAATATGGGGCCGCGTGCTGGGATCCGTACAGGGAGGG
>Ga0136643_10013792_pt1 | contig 12114 bp, 4 predicted proteins | sample TergutLab28metaG_FD_96883 | JGI IMG/M metagenome (GOLD analysis project Ga0136643, IMG submission 96883) | Labiotermes labralis P1 segment gut microbial communities from Petit-Saut dam, French Guiana - Lab288 P1 (version 3) (version 3) | ecosystem: Host-associated > Arthropoda: Insects >...
GTAATTATCAATAAAATTTGTTATTGTTGCATCCAGTAGGCTGTTTATATTATTGTATCAATGATGCACGATCACACAAACATCAAAGAGGCAAAGTCGTTTCTCAAATAGTGACAATCGTGGATATTCAACAAAATTGTATGCATCGTCGGTGCGTTATACCACAAGCTGTAAAAAACACAGTCTAGTGCTCATGAGGATGGGCGAAACTGTCTCCCGAAACATGTTGAGCTGATTGAAATTATTAATAAAATGATTATTTTTGCATCTAGTTGGCTGTTTGTATTACTTAGTCGTTTAGAGTTGTGTTTCTGAAATACTGTATCGAATTTCGGCAGGATTATCTCATAATCTTATGCCGCTGTACGGTTTTACTTTTGTCCGCCTGCTTTGTTTGGCTAAATTCCAGGATTGTAACATGGAAACGGTTCCTTGCAGAAATTTACCCACTCCTTTGTATCATGTACAGTTGAAATATCCACAAAATAGGCTGATTTAGAAAGGAAGCTCTGTATGAAAGGCTTTGAAGGTTTTTAGGGTACAAATGAAGCGCCTTCTTTGCAGGACATAATGTAACGCTGTAGAACAATTTACTAAATGTATCTCAGTTATTAGAAACCTTGTCAAAAGAAGAAGCTGTGATGAGTGAGACGTGGATCATGTATTAGGGAGATGAGAAAATATTATTTGGTAATGTCGAGGAGAGGATCAGTTGAAGGATCTTAAAGCTATAAGGGACGATAGTATTAAAATGGATGCTAAAGAACTGGGATGTGGTGGTTTTCATTGGATCGTATCGTTCCAGTGGTGGACAGCAGTGAACGTCATAACAAACATTTTGTTTCCTCAAGTGGCGAGGGCTGTCGCTTTCTCAGGAAGGGTTCGAAATTACTGTCACAAATTTTGATCAAAGGATGTCGTGCAATTTTCAGCGATACAAATGGACACGTATAGTTCTGTTTTCTCTGTTCTAAGCCGATGTTAACATAAAACAGTTTTAATTTAGTAGAAATTTATTATCATTTTGGAATTTTTATTTCTGAAGTGTCGGATATCTATTGTGTCGTGAGAGAATTTGACATCTATGTTTCATGCAAACGAGTGTAAACGCTTGAGTTCAGTGCTGGTTAAACAACAGGTGATAATGGAACTTAAAACGTAAAGCAGTCCCGTTGCAGGTCTGGAGTGGCCCAGAGGGTTGCAGGAAATTAAGGTTCCCAGATTTTATGACAATGGCACAGGATGGTGATAAGGTTGTCAGCCTTACGCACCGGCCGTCTTTACCCCAGGAAATGCTCCTGGTACTCATTACCGTTAGAGGCTGAGTCGACCCCAGGGCCGTTGTGCGATCGGAAGGATTTTTTTTTGTCAATGAAAAATTCCAATGACACCAGCTGGGATCGAACCAGCGACCTTACGATTTGTAGCACAGCACCTTAGCCACTGTGCTACCGAAGGCGAGGGGTTTATTGACTAAGGGCGTGCTTATCGGTTTTTCTTACCTAGGCTGCTTAGGTACTGTAAGCAGTTTTAGGTCTTCTTGCCCGTCCTTTAGATTCCACCAATTTTAAAATATTTTGAAACTTTTTACGAATTATAATCTTCCTTTTTTACTTTGTTATACCATGCATAGGATATATATATATATATATATATACACATATGTATTAAAACTCTGTGAATTTTTTTCTGGCCAGAACACACGGTTCTGAGAATACATACACGTAAGTCATAAGGTAATTTATGTAGATCTGTAGGATATAACGGTAAATCTGTCGTTCCAGGCAACGTTAAGCGCGTGGATTGCAGAGTAACCATAATTCTAACAAACAATTTAAAAGAGGCAAAACCTTTTGCCCACTATTTTTACTCAGATAAAAAATTTAAATTGCCGAGATAAATCATTTCTTATGCTATTCCTGGCTTAATTTTGAAAATCGATTCTAAATGGAATTTTTCTGAAATAATAGTTAACTATTTTTTTTTAATTAGGCCGTGGGCCATTTGTACATATTTCTCTCAATATTAACGTAGGGAAATCTCATTATATTTTCAATCAAAATTATTATCCAACAAAATCAGCAACTACAGTTAATACTCTGCTGTTTCTACTCATAAATGTTGAATGCGAATGGGTTAATCCATTTTATTGCTGAGGCCTGCGTCTATATGAATTGTGCATTCGAGATTAAACGTTCATTACCAGCGTTTGATGCATAACGAGTCTGGTACATTTATTAAAAACGCTGATAACTGCGTTTAATTAATATGTTTTAACATTTTTTTAAAGATTTATTGCACAGAAAGTATGTACAGCATGTTCAAGATTAAGTTACAAAATTGTTCCCTTAAATAATTTGAATATTTACACAATGACACAAGTGAAAATGAAGTGAATATAAATATAATTGTAAATAACGGCAGTAAAAAAATTCTAAAAAAGACCACTGCGACTTATATACAGGGGTGCTGATAAGTCCTTAGCCTGACCAGGAAGCAAACAAACTAATGTTTATGAGATGAAGTGAAATGCCAACTTGATGCAACTAGGTAATTTTATTGATGTATTCTTAGCTCGACATGTTTCGTGCGCATACGCCCATCATCAGGAGCATTAGATGTTGAGTTGCAGCATATGGTTTTCTGCACCGAGTTTTTGGATGGGTGGTGGTCTTGAGAGCCGTTGCGTAGGTCGTGTGTACGGTGCGGATGGTACCGTGCGACTCGCACGGCACCATCCGCACTGTACACACGACCTACGCTAAGAGTACATCAATAAAATTACCTAGTTGCATCAAGTTGGCATTTCACTCTATTTCGTGAGGAAGATGCACGGCCAAACAACCCTCAAGCTAATGTTTCTATCAGAATGGCGTAAATTTAATTCGGCGCTTTGCCTTGCAGGAAAACAAACTTGATGACAGCTCGCGTCTCGATGTGGGTAAAATCGCGCGCTTCCCTGACATGCATCCGAGCTTGTTTCCTTCCTGGACGGGCTAAGCTTATCAGCACCCCGGTATTAACGCGCTGAACATAATTAAAATAAGAGAGTTTTGTATTTGTGCTTGTGTCATGTGGAATCATGCTTACATATCGTTCCGTTTTACTTATACTTGACCAGTACTAATATTAGTGGTGTAACTCGTTGAGGCCCAATGGCATGTACATCTACCGGCAGGCTTAACATTAAAAAGTTACGTATTTTGCCTGCACCTTTTCTTTGTGTGTTCAAAACGATTCTTGCAAAGACCGACGACTGTTTGCTGCAAAACGTGATCCTACTGCTCTTACTGATGGCAACACACTGCTTTCTCTGTGAGGTACGAAATGAATCTTTTATGTGTAGTGTAGTGTAAATTAACTTCAGTCTTCAAATTTACTGGTCTCTTGAGAAGTTTCTGTACTGAAGCTGAGCTTTTGATTGAAAAAGGGTTTCTGAAGTTTCATCCTTCTAGTTAAAACTTTCGATACTCTATCTCAGTATAGTTTATTACTGCGCAGAAAGACTGAATAAGAGTGTAACTCCTAAATTTAAACATTTTTTTTGTCCATTATTCAGAGTTACTTGACTCGGAGTGTCAGCTGGTCGTGACATAGTGTAGACTCAGTCTGTTGTCCACTGAAGTAATTTCTGTGACGTTTAAATTTCCGTGTCTACGGCACCTGCTCGAAAACTATTACACTTTTTTTTAAACTGCATCTTTTATGAAACATATGATACTGAAATTCTCTGTTGGAAAGTGAATGTCGTAGACGGCATTCAGTTAATATCAGGTAATTTCACGTCGCGAGCCATGTAGCTGAGTTAGTTCGCAGGAAGTAAGAGCTTCCCCTTCTTACTGTTCCAATACGACACATCTGACATTTACTTTAGCCAAAGACGCCTATGTGTTCGTCTTTAAGGGCGGTCTACCTTACGTGAATACAGTTTACTGAATTGTACGGTCGTATAATGAAAACAAGTTAAATGTCACCATATAACACTTTATAGCTTCCTAGTTCCCCTAAAATGTTTGCAAATGCGATAAGTGAATTGTATACAGTTATTTTAAAAGATCGCGATTTAAAATGTTAATTTAATTTAAAACAATAAATTATTACTGCTTAGATTTGTTTTCAACATTTCATCTTAATTTATCACCATCGTCATCATCATCATCATCATCACCACCATCCGATAATAATGCCGTCAGCCCGTCACATTTTATTGTGTTTAAAGGAGCATTTGTGAATAATGTTCTGTATATCGACGACATTTCAACCTATTTATCCTACTTGTAACAATGTCTACACACGCCCTTGGGTTCCACACAGGGTGGAGAACTGATCAACTGAGTGACATTTCATCAAGATGGATTCTGCCGCACTGAGTTAGTTGGTGTATTGAATTCCTGTCACTATAGATGCTTGTTGAAACACGGATCATAAACATAACTGTTTCTCATAAAAACATTCGTCTTTCTGCTCTGGTCCCTAGTCGCCAGTCCCCAGTCCCCAGCCACTGAGGTTCGCATCATAAATTCGTCATAGCCAGTAACAATCATACAATCAACGGTCCCTCGCTCGTGAGTGTTGTTTCCAGACTAGGTCTTTCAGCAACATAATGCACAAACATATGTCAGACACCTTTTTAATACCAACTAATTGCACAGTATGTATTATACACACTTTTGATGCGCGTTTCCTACAAGTTTAGTTGCTTGTGTACCATCATCAGGAAGAACAACTGTGACAGTTGCTTGAAATATAATACTAGTGTTATGACATTGTTATCTGTGGGTTCAGTTCTGTAGCTTGTATCTCAGGAACATAAATATGCTATAAAAGGTACAATGTGCAGTGTGATCTAGTGTGCTGTTGATAATGGGTTCAATGTACAGTGTGATTTAGTGTGCTGTTGATAACAGGGTGAATGTTTAGTGTGATTTAGTGTGCTGTTAATAACAAGGTGAATGTACAGTGTGATTTAGTGTGCTGTTGATAACAGGGTGAATGTACAGTGTGATTTAGTGTGCTGTTGATAACAGGGTGAATGTACAGTGCGATTTAGTGTGCTAATGTTAACAGGGTGAATGTACAGTGTGATTTAGTGTGCTGAAGTTAACAGGGTGAATGTACAGTGTGATTTAGTGTGCTGTTGATAACAGGGTGAATATACAGTGTGATTTAGTGTGCTGTTGATAACAGGGTGAATGTACAGCGTGATTTAGTGTGCTGTTGTTAACAGGGTGAATGTACAGTGTGATTTAGTGTTTTTGACAATGAATGAATGAATGAATGAATTAATTAATTAAGGAATGAAAGAATGAAAGAACGGTGTGACTTACTGTGATGCTAATAAAGTAATCGATTTTCCACACAAATTTCGAGGAATGTTACAATAAAGTCTTAGCACTTGTTAACTTCAAAGACGCATTTCTCTTGATGAGGACGGTCCAGACCACAGTCGTCAGCAGCCCGCGGTTGACGTGTCGCCGTACATCTGCTGTCGTCCTGCTTCTTACTGTGTAGGGTCCATCGATCGATATTTATGGCATTTGTTCCGGTCAAGTAACCAACTGTGTAATGCAGAATATATCTTGCCCATTTCATAGTTATTCGCCTGAAAGGGAATGTATGTTTTTATGAAATTCGAATTTCATCACACAAGCAATAGAATTTGCCCATTGAAAGTACTCAACCATACTTCCCAGCCTATGTCTGTAAGATTCCTTTCAGTATTTTCCTCAAGTGTAGCCCTTGGTCTTGCAATTTATAGCTTCCCTTTACTAACAACCATGCTTGATATTCATTATTTGATCGATTTCATGGATTCGTCTTGTATCAGACTGTTCAGCCTCCCGGCTTGGAACTAGGAACAGGTGTTTCCATCTTCTTCGTTGTCTTTTTCATTTAACTTTTGATGTGTACTGTTAAAATATTCCTTTTTTCTGTTCCGTCTAAATGTTGGAATGGATATTTAATACGAATTCAATTAGAAATGGCAGAATAAATGAAGCCATAAATTTATTTACGTACTTAAATCTACCTTCTGTGCACGCACCTACCTCTCTAAGATGTGTGTTAATGTTATCCACCACTCCCCTTTGCAGACGACAAAGTGGTTTTACCACACATTTCCCTGATTATGCCTATTCCTTTTCCCCCATGTTAGCTGCGCGTCCTAACACCCAATTTAATGAATTTAGTATTCCGACGGTATTGTCTGTCCTTGGCACATCAAGAATTTCTTAGTTTCTTAAGATGCTAAACTATCTAGGTACGTTTTCATCATCCTGCGAACCAGCGCTATATTCTTCATATGTTTTTGTCCTCACAGTCGGAAAGTCCATGTGTCACAGACCTTATTAAGCAACTGGCATTCTTATCCCTTACATTTGAAACTGATCAACAAGAGGCTTATTAGAACACTGCCTACTTTAAAAAATTTCGTCGTGAACCACTTTCTGATTCGTTAATAATATTGTGATGCCACATACACTTACCGGGGTGCTGGTAAGTCCTTAGCCCGACCAGGAAGGGAACAAATTCGGAAGCATGTCAGGGACGCGCGCGATTTCAACAACATCGAGACGCGAGCTGTCATCATTGTTTTTTCCTGCAAGACAAGGCTCCGAAAGAAATTCACGCCATTCTGACAGAGACAGCTTGTTTCCTTCCTGGTCGGGCTAAGGACTTATCAGCACCCCTGTAAGGTAACCCACGGGTTATACGTGATATTAAGTTATGGCTTCCTTTTGTCCGGTTTGATTTGTTTTCAAGTTCTTTCATTTATATCCCAAATTATTTTTTTGCGTAATTGAGAGTTTTGCTCTATTTTTAGGCATTTTCGCAGAGTTGTGAAAAGCGACCGTTACTGCCTCGTGTGTTTCCGCGTGGAGCAACTCGGTTCCCAAGGGATATATTTTCATGAAATTTTATATTTGTGGATTTTTCGAAGTTCCGTCGAAGAAAGTCAAGTTTTATTAAAATCTGACAAGAATGACGGATACTTTACATGAAGACTTTTTTTTTATGTTTGTGTGACCGTACATCACTGATACAATATTATAAACAGCCAACTAGTTGCAACAGTAATAATTTTATTAACAATTTCAATCAGCTCAACATGTTTCGGGCGATTATTTCGTCCGTCCTCAGGGGCACTAGACTGTGTTTACAGCTTGTGGTATAACGCATCGACGATGCTGCCAGCACAGTCTAGTGCTCCTGGGAATGGGCGAAATTATCGTTCGAAACATGTTGAGTTGATTGAAAGTATTAATAAGATTATTATTTTTGCATCTAGTTGGCTGTTTATATTAATGAAGACCTATGTGTGTTTTTGGCAGAATATCGCTGAATTCTTCTGAGAGAGATAAGTAATTCAGACAAAAGTTGTAGAGAAAATCAAAAAACACATTTTATTTTCAAAAAATGTTTTACGAAAATTTTGCCTGTTAAGGTACAGTGTGAACAAAAATTCTGGTAGAAAAAGGCAGGCAGACAAGCAGGCCACAGATGAAAATACGGCGCAAGCGCATTGCATGCTGGATACGTAAGGTTACACAACCTTACACACACTCGCAATGTGTAGTACTTATTTCTTTTTCATGGAAACAATGTTTACTTAAATGCCCCTCATTATTAAGTTGTACGTACATTACTTGCCTTGTTTCATTTTAAATTGTCCGCGGGAAATCAAGACAATCTGCATCAGCAAGTTCTTCTCGTTGTTTGACGTCAATCGCACATTTAGCAGTAACTACGGTTCCATCCTAACCTCACTAGCAGACAGTCAACATAAATAGTATGACAAATACCTATTGTTGTGAATACAGTATTCAAAACTCTTGATGATTGACAGTAAGTCTGTCCGAAACATGTAGAGTTCTTTACCAAAATAAAGTTGAGAAATAGTGCTTCTTGATGGCTTCTATTACACGAAAATACGAATAAGGTATGACAGTCTTACAACAGACTACATGTGTGTTCAAAAACACTGGTTCAGAATCCATTCCCGGATAAAGATTATCATAGTTAAAAGTTTCAGAATCTTTCTACCGTCTCCAGGTTGCCGATTTAATGTTACTAAAGGCAAGTCCCGGTTCATTCCGTTCAGTTCCTTCCAAATTTCTAATATAAGTTTTCCTGTAACATAAATCCTGTGTACCTGACTAATCGTCTTTTAACACAGCATCTTTTGTATTGCATAACTAGTAGAAGGTTGAAGGCCTATTTTTCGTGATAAATGGACCACCAGTTCTCCATAGTTCTTGCAAGGATAGTTTGTTTACGAAGACCGCTTTCAAAGACCTCTGGAAAGAGGGAATAATTTAGATGACCCTCTGAAAGTCCTAATCTGATTCAAGATACAAAAATGTCAGTTTGTTGGTTTTTACGAAGGCTTCATGGAAAATAATGTAATTTCTGTAACGGGAGCGCTTTCTGCTGAAGGAACAGTGGCCTTTCTTTCTTAATGCTCTGTGTCTTTTCATCTCTGTCCACTCATTTAATTTTTCCAGTACTTCAGTGGATGAGAATATATCTCTTAGAAATCTCTTGGAAATGTTCGGCTTAAGGGTAATTCAAATTTTCCCTTTCATGGTTCTCTTTGGCTTTATTTCCTGAAAAATAAATTACAAGTCTTTGCGTTTGTCATTTTATCTCTACTTCTCTATTAATTTAATCAAAAAGATTCGGAGGATCTCTGAAGTTTGCTGCCAGTGTGTTCCATTGTACTACTACATATACTTACATTAGTTTATAATTACAGTAACATGAGTGGTCTATTTATCTTAGTAATTAACCAACTTGATGCACAAAATTTTGTTTTTCAATAAGTTTATTTCATGCCTCTACATGTTTCGAACACATGTGCTCGAAACATGTAGAGGCGTGAAATAAACTTATTGAAAAACAAAATTTTATGCATCAAGTTGGTTAATTACTAAGATAAATATACTGAGATGCACGGTCAGCAAAACATAAAAAAATGAGTAGTCTACTAGTCTAGTGGTCAGTGTACTAACCTAGTATTCAACAGATCGCAGCTTGTCATCCAAACCTCTCCACAAGACGTAACAGCAAACAATTAAGAACACAAATTACTCTCGTTGTGAAAGACTTCGTATCAAACATGCTTGTTACCCATAAGATGTTAATAAACGGTTTAAACGCAGAACTGAGTATTGCAGGGCGGAAGCTGTTATCGCTTCATGTGCTGCAATTCATGTCTGCTCTACGGCGCCCAGTCGCGTCTTAACCCGGGTCCTAGCGCCGTAGAGCGGGCGGCGTCATCTGTTGCTATCAGCAATGCAGCTTTGAGCGGGTTCCGCTTCTAGCTGGACACACTGTAATTCGTTGTCCAAGATTTGATTGTGTCTGTAAGTTGGTTGTACTGGCTTTGCCAAGTGACCGTCATACTGAGAAACGATTCAGTTTTAGATTTGTGGAGGTAGTGGGGGTCAAACCCTGCGCTTTTACACTAAACAGAGGAATAAATGAAGAATAACTCAAGTATTGGTAAAGAAGAGAATATAAAAAAATTGTACTTAATACTGGAAACAAGCCGATGCCGGTAGCCGCTCGGTCTAAGGTGTGGGTCTGCTGCCGCTTGCTTGCTGGGTTTGCGGTTTCGAATCCCGCCGAGGGTGTGGATGGTTGTCTCTTTTGAATGTTTGTGTTGTAAGGTACAGGTCTCTGCGATGGGCCGAACCAGAGGAGGCGTACCGACTTAGGTGTGTCTGAGTGTGATATCGACACCTCAACGATGAGGAGGCTTAGGCCCACTAGGAATGTCCAGCCATGGGGGGAAAAAACTGGAAAAACATGACTTCATTCTGCCTTTCACTGCTAACGGATATAAGCCGTTAGCTTTATTAGATTTTGAAGCTAGAAGGATACGAGCGGCCAGCTACACTTGTCGGCACAGTTAGTGCCCTGCACTAAACATATAGACTGGTTTTTCATGTTTGCTCCGTACATCAATGACATATAAACGCTTTATTATCCAACTAATGTACAAATGTATAATTCGTTGATACGATTAAAATTATAAAATATTTAAAAGTGCTCCCATTATTTGTTTTATCTTAGTGGCTGCCATGTGTCGGAAAGTGCCTTGTATTTTGGGATCCAGTTGTCTAGTGGCGTTTTCAGTGTCTATTATTAGTTCATTAATATAGATTTTGGGGTATCTTTCCAATGCGTGGTTAGGTCCTAGTGCCAAGGTATTAATATGTTCTTTAGTGAAATTAATCTTGGTTAGATTTATCAGCCTCGGTTGAGAGTTTGTATTTTTTGTGTTGATGTTTGTGGTTTTAAATATTTTATAATTTTAATTGCATCTACGAATTATATATTTGTGCATTAATTGGACAATGAAGTGTTTAATATAGACGGGTTATCGTCATTTGACAAAACGAAATTCTGGACATGATGACGGTAGGAAAAATTGCCAGAAATCGGAGTTGAGCCATCTGATAATGCTGTTATCTACACTGCCAGCGCTGCGTGTCGCTGAAGTGAACTTGTGACGTTTCGGTGTCTCACGGCCATGACTATGGGGCTTACCGTATGCTGGGTTGTTGATAACGTGCAATCTGCACTGATCTTTTGGAGGATCTGCTGACTCTTTGTGGAGGGTAGACTGCGCAATGGAGGGGAGACTGCGCAGTGTTGTGTAGACTGCGCAGTGAAGGGTAGACTGCGCAGTGGAGGGTAGACTGCGCAGCGTCACAAACAGGAAGACAATGCGTTCATTTATTCTTCTCAACTGAAACTTATTTCTATGAAGTTATCTGGAAGTTTTCAAAAGAACGTCACATGGTCATGAACGCTGCAAGTTGCAATAAAACACTGAACAATGAACGCACTTTTTTTAGCATTTGTAGGTCCGTGCACCGCTTATATATTCGCAGAGTACAACCAACAAGATGCGTCGGCGGATCACTCGTCCAGAGTAGTCCTACCGAGTGTGGTGTGTGTAACTGAGTGTGATCATGAATCCTCGATAATGAGGAGGCCTTGGTCCACTGGGACTGTTGCGCCATGGTAAAAAAAAACGTATAAGTTCAAGGACATAGACTTTTGTGACATTGCGGTCACCGAAAAAGACTAGATCTCATAATACAATCATGGATGTGCAAGAAATGTGCATCCAATAGCCTAGTGTTATTTTTAACATGAAGCTTCAATATAGCGAACGCAATTTATTTCGTGTACCTTCATGGAGAGCAAGTGACACGTATGATTTCGAAGTTTCTTGCGTATGTAATAGGCATCACGTGATTGTTGGTGTTAATACCGCGCCCACGGACGGAGTGTTTACAGCTGCAATAAATTAATCCTATTTGGGAACTTCAATTGGTACGTCGATTCTTTTGTTTGATATGCAAGTGATTGGAACTGTGGAATTTATCAATTAATTAAAATAATTAGTTCTATGAAACCAATTTTTTTTGGAAGTGGGTTTGCCAGCAGTTTTGGAAGCTTATCTATGATATGTTCCATATTCCATGCATTAATTAGATGCATAAAATTTATTAGAGACCAACAAATGCACTTTAATTTTACAGATATGCTGATGTTGTATTATGGTCACCGACATGTTTGGCTACTGATGTGGCCATCTTTATGGTGATCGCTTTGAGAACAAAAATACAGTTATAATTAAACTGTGTCTGAATCAGTGCACATTATAAAAACGTATATAATTTATGGTTAAAATTCACTGTTGAATAATACAATAAAATTTTATATGACTATAAAAATATCGGAAGTTACAATTATTTGGAGTGTGTGGAGTGCTGTACATGGCACACAAATATGGTGATTTTTTTGACGTTTGTAGGACCGTACATCGTAATATGTTTCTATAGTAAAACCGATCAGATGCACAACATTTGAAATTTCTTTTATTTTGGAACAACACTCTAAATGTTTCCCCTTATACAGAACAGATTATGGGAGATTATCAGTGTGGTTTCCGAAGAGACAGGTCAACTATGGACCAGATTTTTGCACTAAGAAGTATATTGGGGAAATGTTATGAGTATAATATATCATTAGATTAACTATTTATAGACTTTAAGCAAGCATATGATAGTATAAATAGAGAAAAATTGATGTTAA
>Ga0136643_10013793_pt1 | contig 12113 bp, 9 predicted proteins | sample TergutLab28metaG_FD_96883 | JGI IMG/M metagenome (GOLD analysis project Ga0136643, IMG submission 96883) | Labiotermes labralis P1 segment gut microbial communities from Petit-Saut dam, French Guiana - Lab288 P1 (version 3) (version 3) | ecosystem: Host-associated > Arthropoda: Insects >...
AAAAGGCTGGGAAATTGCCATCCGGTTCCAAGCTTTTACCAACCCCCCCCCCCCCAAAAAAAAAAACTACATATCTTTACTGATTTAAAAGCCTCAAATTCTGAGCATATTTTGGATAATATTTGATAATGCTTTAAACATCTCTCAATTCCCCCACCACAACATGAGTAACAGGAATACAATATGAAAAACCAAATGAACAATACTAATACATAATCATGACATGAGATTTGAGGTTTTCATAGTGGTGAGGACTCACAGACTGAGATCTTTAGGTAACAACTGCCTGTGCGGTCTGACAAGTGATTACCAACATCCCTGTGGAACATACTATCTGCATCTCCACCTTCTAAAGACAGGAGTAGAAAGTTCCCCTAGAACATCAAAATCCACAAGACCAAAACAGAGTAACTGTTGGTGTAACAAGTTCATCTCTCATTACTGAAATACCAAAAAATACAATTACTTAGAAAATGTCCTACCTTCTGTATCTACAGCATTATGCCTCCTGTTTCGCAGGAAACCTCCAAAGATTGTTCCATTCTCATTAGGCCAATAGTTCTCAGGACCCACCAAAGTTTCAGCAAAGCCCTGTCCCTGCTGTGTAAACATTAATGGATTTTTAGTGCTCAGTACAAAGAAGGTTATGTCAAATCTGGTCACATAAAAGTGACGGTGGTATACCACCATAATACAAACTATTTATTCTCTGAGATTTCAGGTTCTCATAGTGGTGGCTAGTGTCTTATGGGATGTGACGCCAGCAGTCTGGTAGAAATCTACTGACATTACACCCTTTTCTTACTGTGCAGATGGTGGCAGCACAGTCCCCCAAAATATCAAGAAGTTGCTACCAAACTACACAGTGTCACATCATAACAGAAAACAATTTTTTCTCTCTTCCTTTGACTGACTGATTGGTTGAATGATCGACCAATTGATTACAATTGGGTTTGGGACCTCATGGTCCCGATGCACCTAGGCCTTAATACACGAGTTCTTTGTGCCCCATATCAATTTATGGGACCCCTGTTGTTTTACTAAAGTTCCAGATGGCCCCCAAACTTATATTCTTGATGTCCTCTGGCTCCAAGAAAAAGCCCAGATATGCATGTCTGAGTGAAGCCAAAGCTTCACACTCACAGAAAATGTGGGCCGAGGTTTCTTCCTCTGCTCCACACCTCCTGCACAATGGACTGTCTGAGAGCCCCATTAGGTGAAGATTTCTCCTCAGGGTGTTATGTCCAGTGAGAAAGACAGTAACAGCCCAGGATTAAGTCCTGTTAAAGGACACAAACCTAGCCTTGGCACCCAGACATTTCTCTTCCTTTATAACAGTAATAAAATGCTCAGGTATGGACTACTAATGCTACAATGACAGTAGAAGTTTTGGTATGTTTTGTCTGTCATGTTGACGCATGTTACCTTCACAATAGCAAACTGTCACAGACCACAGACCCCCATTAGTCCTGTAGTACCCGTAAGCGATGGCAGACACTCCCTTACAGCCTACATTAAAAAGGGGATGCATGGCAACAAGATAGAAACATATCCAAAACATTCACCTGACCCACTCAAGCAGATATTCTTCAGCACAGTACTATACAGCTCAAATCGGAAGGTCGCCGGTTCGATCCCAGCTAGTGTAATTGGAACTTTTTAATTACATAAAATCCTTCCAATTGCATTATGGCCCTGAAGTTGACTCAGCCTCTAACAGAAACGAGTACCAGGAGAATTTCCTGGGGGTAAAGGCGGCCGGTGTGTAAGGCTAACAACCTTACCACCATCCTGTGCTGTTGTCATGAAATCAGGAACCTTAACTTCCTGGAACCCTCTGGGCCACTCCAGGCCTGTAACGGGACTGATTTACCTTTTACATTTTTACTATACAGCTCATTTGAAATCCTCACACCACATATAAATTTCTCAGCTAATCAGGTTATTTACTTCAAAAACTGGAATACATATAAACCAACAATACATACATAAATCCAGCTTCCTGTTAAATAATCATCATCCAGTCAGCATTAACATGGGTCATTTCAGAAGTTTTTGTGTATGGTGCCAGCACCATGCAGTGCTTCATATGTCCAAAATCAAATCTAGTGTGTGGCAACAGCGGCACTACTGCTGTTATCACAAAGGTGCACTGTGTTTGTGATCTCAGTTGCTGTTTAACTATGGATCGGGAAAAACTACAGGGAAGTTTCTCGCAGACGGACATGAGAACATTAATAAAATCTCATGTTTTGTTGGGTAAAAATGCTACAGAGTGTCACAAGTCACTGAACAAAGGTTTAGGGAAATATGCTCTTTCACATAATGCTGTTCGCTGATGGGTGAACACCATTAAGAATGTATGGCAAGAAGAAACAAACGATGCCCCTTGCTGCAGAGCCCAACACTGGTGACAGATGAACACCACGTGGAACAGGTGCAACCTGTCATTGAAAGTATGCGCAGCATTTCATGCATGACCATTGCTATAGAAAAGTTTGTGGAAAGTGGAATCCACTTGTGCTCGATGATGACCCAAGAGCCACAAGTGTTCTTCTTGTCACCACCTATGTACCATGAAGGAGAAATGAAGGCAATGCATTCCTTCATTGCATTTTAACAGCTGGTGTGTTATGGATGCATTCATTGGACCCTCAGCCGAAATGACAGAATGCTGAATGGTGTGCCCAAACATCACCAAGGAAGAAAATTGCATGGTGCAGTCAGGGTGCTCTGAAAATCGCGCATGTCACGTTCTTCAGCCAAAATGGACTTGCACTGTACCAACCCACGCCAGTTACTATATTGGTCAGTGGTCAATATTACCATGCACTCCTGCAGGATAAGGTGAGGTGGCTCTTCACCATCAACAACCAGAACTGCTGGAGCATGGTGTCATTTTGCAATGCAACACCTGTCACTTCCTCTCTAAGAGGAACATCCGGTAAGTAATATTTTTGTCAGGCTGGAAACTGAGCCAACATCTGTCAACCACTGGTTATACTTATCTATTTTGATTGTCCCCTGATCTTATGCTCCCAACTGTCCAGTCATTCCAAAAATAGGAAAAGATGCAGGATGAAAGGTACATAAGCAATTAGCTTACCTAAATGCATGTTGACAAGAACACTTACTCTGTCCTCAAGTCACAAAGCAGGATACACATCAATAAATACAGAACAATGAAAGTACAATATTATGAGTATCAGCAGAATATATCTGTCTCTCAAGATGACACAACACCTACCTGCCTACGCACATCACGTGCACGACTCAGCAATACTTGCTGCTCAAGCATCTCCAGTTGCTGTGCACGTTGTATCTCCAGCGTAGCACCAATAGCTCCTTCCTGTGGTGCCCCTGAGCGCAGAAGCCAACCGACTGACATGCTGCTTAATTTTGCCATCCATCGTGGCACCAAGAACCAGCGACGCAAGTACAGCACATTGTATCGGTACATGAGACCAGCCACCTGCAATAAAACACTCTGAAACTTCATGCCCCACACATTACAGCCACTAAGTGCTAATCTTCGTATCACTGACTCTGAATGATGCACATCCAACTTCAATGGTAACTGATAACACAAACAGAATATACATACATCAAATTGCACTGTGGATGAAACTTCAAAGTCTCTCTTGTAAGAATTTCATGAAACTTTTCAGCAATGACAATACCATTTTTTATCCTTCAATATGATCTGAAAAATCAGCTAAGCATTATATGTGTACCTTTTCTTATGTCACATGAATGTCTAATGAGGAGGAATAGGCAGCAGAAATGAAAGCTCCCTTAAACTGTACATTACACAGAGTTGTCACTAGTTTCAAGCTCCAACTGTTTAACTGGGAGTACTAATTGGACAAGAGACTAGACCCTAACCACATTAGCCAGTTAACAAATACTTACAATTCCGCACAGTCCAGAGATGCCAGTTGCTATAGACGTGGAGCAGACCTGAAGTCCCAGCAGGTATGTTAACGTCTTGCCTGTCACAGGGATGCCTAAAATGTGCGTCTGAGCTACGCGAGGAACATCGAAGAAGAAACTCACAAACAAGGGGAAGATCAGACCATACCTGTACAAAATCATCAGTAGCAGGGTTCAGTTTCAATACAGTGACAAATCAGATCCATGTAACAACACTTCCTAACTCTATGACTTGCCACATGCCAGGTCAGACATGAAGCTCACGCTTCAAAATGTGGTGTCTTGGAGCCCCATTGACAGGCGCAAACATCTCGGCAGAACATGCCGCCCCCATCTTCAGGGTAGAAGAATGAATGAGATGTTTATTCTACTCTGCTGATTGACGTGGCAGCTTCATCCAGAACACTGACACATATCTACCAAACTATACAGCATAGCATCTCTGGCGTGACCTCACAAGTCTACTGGAATACTCACGGTCCTGGCGGAAGATATCCTCCACTGTGCAGGTCAATGTCAAGATGCTGCAACACCAAGATGGCCGTTGTTTCCAAAATAGTTGCAATTGTACATGTTGCAAGCAAATATGATGCAAACTTGTGTGAGCCGTACCGTCTTTCAAACACTCTGCAACGAAGGTACGCATATAAATTAAGTAAAGAGTAGTGTAACATTTTAGGTTCTAATGGTAGTGTGCATTCAGGCCTTCTGGGTTGTAACACTATGTGATCACTTCATATTTTATCCTCACATTTCCTATGAACCATTCTCATTAACTCAGACTTAATTCTATCTCCATGTAACATCCAATTAAACTTCCCTGCAACCTGCTTATACAGTATATCCAGCCACATCTGTAACATACCCACTTTAACTCTGAATATGAAGGTAGCATGTTCCTCCAAAACACATGTGCACAATGATACAACTATACATGGTGCCACAACTCTGTAGACTAACACCAAGAACATAAATAATGCTATTACAGAATTACCCACATTTACAATATTATTGGTTATTTAAAGAGGACTCCAGTAACTGGCATTATGCAGCACCAAATAATGGGAAAACAAGTAAACAAAAATTGGAAAGAATATAAAAATAAAGTGAACTTTGTCTAATTTGAGGTACAATACCAGAATTTTCATAGAAAGAATGAGGAAAACATAACAGCAGTCTGAATAGCCAGTTCTGAGGTCTGTATTTGAACCCTGACCCCCCCTAGAACACCCAGATGTAGCACTAACCACTAAACTGCACCACTTGGTGATCACCCTTACAGACTGACCATTACTTCCCTACATAACTACAAACTGTATTACCTGAAATAGTAAATTAAAAGGGCACCACAGACTAAATCCTTTGTGTCCAGGAAAGTTATTCTGGATGTGAGAAGCCTCCATACCTGCAATTTAAAAATTTCTGTATCATGTATATCACACAAAGAACTCTTTAGTTTCTGAAGGACAAATACATTCCAGGTATACGAGTGCTGTGATGAGTCAGCTGAGTTGCTCATTCTGTTTTTAAGTTATCCAAGCACTTTTGTTGACTCTTCTAAGTTCACACCAACATTAAAAAACATCTGGCAGAGGTACAGTATTATAATTCTTGTGGAAATTAAAACAGAAGCACTTCTACAACATTCAGAACATGGCAAAACAAAAGCTCACACTACTCAGTGTATGTATCAATATGCCAGAAGGAAATCTGTGAAACAATGAGCTGAACCGAAATGTAACATTAATTGTTTCAGGCAGCCAGGTGACTACATGCCATCACATACTGTCCTAATATCAATCTTGTAACTGCCTGAAGTTGTTTAGGATAGCTCAGTTCCCGGACATTGTCTGTCACCAAGTATCCCAAAAAGAACGTTTCAGAAAGTTGATCTGTTTCCAGGTGTTAGGGCTGTGAGGCACTTAGTTGGCTCTGATTAAAAAAAAAACTATGCTCACTCACTCAGCTGGGTCTATTTTCTCAGTCACTGGTCCAATAATTGTAAATAAGTTCTTCCTATCACAGTCAATACGAGAAGGTGCCTCCCCATACTTTCACTTGATGAAGGAAACCACTCCAGTTGCTGAAATGTTGTGTTCCTTTTGGAATACCAGATGACTATGAAGTTCAGAAACCAAGTAATCATATGTATAATAGACCACTGTGAGAACCCTTTAGAATGAACTTCCAGCTATCACTTACGTAAAAAGAAATGAACTGGTCCATACTAAAGCCTTGTTCATTTTGTAACTTTCTAGTGCACTACCTGTACACTGTACATTATGCAACTGGTAAGGTGAAGGTTGATGGCAGATCATTAAACACAAGGAAGTGTTCCTGACCTAATTTAAATATTCTGGAATATCCCTGGGATGAATGAGGAATACTTGGATGAGATTCAACCAGGCAATACCCAAAACAGCAGTGCCACTCACTACAGTGTAATCCCTCTATCATATTATTAGTCACTTATTTACTGAAAACTTACAAAGTTTCACTATAATTTACTACCAAATGTTGATAAAGCACTATGAGTTACAGAAAGTTCATGAGTTGAACCCTGACCACCTCAAAATTCATCTTCAACGCATCATTTATAATTGACTATAATGTACTTCCCTTCATGAAAGCAACACAGATTTTCAATATCATACTGCCACACACCATTTCACTTAGTCATTCATCAAGCACACATTTCTTAACAAGACTGACTCCATGAAGCACTACACTTCACAAACTCTTATCTGCTCAGTTAATATCCTGTCTACTACAGAACCTAAAGTTTCCTTACTACATCCACAACAGCTGGTCACAGCTCATGTCTTGTCAAGCCATTCATACCGGATCACAATTAAAGAACAAATGATTATGTTACCTCTGCTACCTACCAAGAACCAGATGAATCTAGTTCAAACCCTTCTGTTCTATCTCATTAATAGTAATTTTAGCTTCATCCTATATGGAACTAACTACACTGAAAATGAAAGGTTAATCTCTTAATGAGCCATTAAAGACACCAGCCAACACCTGAACCCAAGTATGCTCAGTTCTGATCTAAGACCACAACATACACATTCTGAGCCGTCATGAAGATCTTGAATGAAATAAATGTTTAGCAGTTCTAAATGATGTGTTAGATGAACATTTAAACCACTAAGAAGGCTTAAAACAAAGTTTATTTTATATTACAAGCAGTTTATAAATCAAGTATCAAGGGTCCCTAACTACCTCAGGTCTAGGACTCTGTGTTTAATAATTTAATCATACACATCAACATATGAAAATTTCATCCAGAGTTTAACCACAACATATTTTGCCTTAAGTCCAAAATGTAGGCACTAAAAGCACTACTTGTATGATAAATATACCTGTATATACTGGGATGCTCCAAATTAAAAATGTGAGACAAAATATAATTAAAAACTTATCTGCACAGTTCTTTCACTTTGTAGTTACATGGTGTTGAATGAAGAAAATTAACGTTATTACAAATTCTACGTTGTGCAAGAAACCCTTCACAGCTTATGACAATGAAATTTCTTTGCCCATAGATGTGTGCATGTGGGGGTGGGGGGACAGTGAGAATAGCCACTTTCTTGGCAAAAGTTTGAACCACATACTACTACCTCATGTGCCACACAGAGTTCAGTTACATAGGTTTTCTAATGTTCAGTGTCAGAAAAAAAAAGTTAATATTATTAATTCGATAAATCTCACCTCCCCTTCTTTGAAGATGTCAGGTAATTTACACACCAAGTACTTGCGCATGTGTGCCAAAAGAGGCATATTCATGGCTGTGCATGTTAGGAACATGCTGCCCATGAGTCCCTTGGACACAGGAGCTTTATCTGGAACAAAACAGTTTATAACAGCACCCCGTAGTTGCCACCTCTCTACCTCTTCATGTAACTTCTCCTGGCACATATGACTGAAAAATTCAACTGCACGCAAACATTCAATTTCCACATCTCTTTTCGGTTACTGTCTTTAAAACTTTGGTAACTGAACTAAACGCTTATAAAGTCATGAGTGTTTACTGGCATAGGCCTGGTGACTTATAATAAAACTAGAAACAATAATACCTAGCAGTAAGCTAATAAAACCAGAAACAATAATACCTAGCAGTAAGCAACAATAAAACATCTACCAATCGCAATACAAATCAATCTCCATTCGTAAGGTCAACTTACAAAACCCTGTCGTGCTGTACTGAGACAAAATAGCAGCCATGATTACTATGAAATACTGTTAGGTCTAAATGCACAATATTAATTCAGTTAAATAACACTCATTCTAAGTGAAGTTTCGAATTAAAGATTATTCTGTCGAAAGTGACAATTGTCAACAGCACAGACGTAGCCATTTTGATGATCACATGATTTTGGCTATATTCCATTGAATGCATATATATACAAGAGTTGCAACATTAATTACTGTGTTGTACCACATGGGGAGCTTTCTATCACGCATATCCACAACGCTACCATGTACAACACTGCAGAAAGATAATAAGTTGATTTCGTGATGACAGTAGGGAAATTTAATTTGCACATTCTGCTTTTTCTAAAAAGGCTGAGACCCGTCAAGGAACATTGTTGTGAGACTTGAGAATCTCACAGCGGTGTTCAAGAACACGGATAACATGACGACTGCAAGTTGCCGACGTTTCGTTGAAGCGTCAGTAACTCTGTACCAGACAGCACGCAATATGATTTTGGAAGACGTCTCGAGACGTATTCGAGGCGAACAGCGAGACGATGATGATAATAATATAATGTCAAGAGGGGTAAACACTCCAAGCTCTTTAGAACGAACCCAAGGGTTTTCCGTGTTATTCCCGCTAGCAGGGAAATTTGCAACATGATTTGAAAGTAGTAGTTCGGAAAGTTAGAGGTGATAAGCCTAGGTTCGTGATGTGCTGTTGTAAAAAGACTAGGTTTCAGCGCTGCAACAGATAGTGACAGGGCTTTCTATATAATTACTTGCCCATTTAAAGTATTTGTACGGTCTGACAGCTCTATCAGCGTGCTGTATTCAAAAATACATCACTGTCATAAATAGACCATAACCTACAAGCGACGAGATGATATGTGGTCTCGCCATTAAAACCGTAACCATATTTAGATTTATAGGTATTAGCCCGTTAAAATGCGTGAAGCAGAAAATAGGAGTATGTATGCGGCACAAAATGATAATTCGGGGTCTTCGAACTACCCAGAGTAAGACGAACTGCCAGAATGTTGAAAGTTACTGTCCTTATATGTGATGCCGTTTATTTTGGCATAAGTCTGCCACAGCACGGCGTTACATCGCAAAAAAAAAATAGCAGTTTTCATGGAAATCGCCATGAGAACTTTCAGTCGCACAAAGTATATTGTGTATGAGTGTTGTTGACTTCTTAAATTTGGGAAGTTTGTTGAGGTGATTTTTTGTATTTTCAGGTTTGGAACATGGAGAGTATGAATGGAAAGATCCAGAAACAGAAGACGAAGTGTATGCATATTGGTTTATTCTACGAGAGTAAATGTTTCATTATAAAATCTGATTTTGGGTTTGATTTTATGTAATTATTGTACACATTGGAGCAGTGTTAGTCTAGGTTATTCTCGTTATTGAGGAACCAAATTTAAGGAGTAGTGTTATGCTGAAATAGATTATTACTTTTACTGTGAATTATTATGGAATCCAAATTTATCACAAGTTTTGGTAAACTACCAATATCATAAATTCCAGGGGAGTATGATTTCCACACTTCTAACATTTCCTGTATGATTTTTGTTTTACCCTTGTGCAAATATGTGTATATGTTCTTCCATCTGATTGCTTTATATGATGTACTGAATCCAATATCTGTCATTAGTTGTTTGGTAACAAACCACTGCCAATGCCATTGGATGTAATTCTGAATCATTTCCACCTAGGTAACATTCTCGCAAATCATTCTATATGATCATTTTGACTGTTACTTGTCCACCCATTTGGTCTCCTTAGTGAATGCTTTGAGAGAGGTTCCTCTAATATATAAGCATTTAATCTTGTATCCATGCTATAGATTAGCCATTTTTACCTCCTTGATTTGATTATATTTCAAGAATTGCTATTATATTCTGATGTCTTGCAGGGTAAATATTACGTACATTGATAAAAATGGCAATAAAATACCTGTTAGAGGGAAAGTTGGAGATAATGTTCTTTACCTTGCACATCGGTATGGGATTGAAATGGAAGGTGCGTAAGTTCTTAATTTGAAACTTTGTTTACTTATAAAGTTAAACTGGTATAAATTTCACTGTTAGAAATAGTATTCTTTCATGTTGCAATTTGGTATAATTTTTTGGGGGAAGAAGCTAGATAGTTTGGAACATTGATTGCTTATTTGTTGTTGGTAGGTGCATGTGAAGCATCACTGGCATGTACTACGTGTCATGTGTATGTTCTTGGAGACGTCTTGGAAAAGTTGCCTTCTCCAGAAGAAAAGGAAGAAGATCTTTTGGACTTGGCCCCTTTCCTGAAAGAAAATTCAAGACTAGGTGAGGTGACTGGTGGGTTGGGCATGTAACATGCATGTGGGATACTAGAAATGTATCAGTTTTTGCCAGGAAAGCCTAAAGGAGACTAATTGAAGGATCTAGGTGTATGTGGGGGCGATGATATGAAAATGGATGTGTAAAGAGATGAGGTAGGAGGAGTTGGTGGCCTTGAGTCATGAAGCTCATTATGTTCTTGTGAACATGTTAATGCAACTTAGGGTATCATAAATGGCAAAGAAGGTTTCAAGTGTGATTTTCTGCTCTTAAAGGACCCTTCTTCAGGGAAATAGTATCACTATATTAGATTTTATAATATTGACCAGTCAATAAAGGAGATACACATATTATGAACCCGGTGAGGAAAGAGTTCTACAAGAATATTGAGTTTAGATTTCTGGTACATGAACCTGGCATAGCCCAGATGTAAGATACATTATCATGGAGCTGAACCTGGTTGGTACCTAATATGGTACTGATACAGTCAATATAAACTTTAATCATTTAAAGAAGTGTCATTGTATGTACAACTTGCTGCAACATTAAAATAATGTGTTTGTGATATGCATGTGATTCACACAGTGAATAGTAATAAGTACTCAGTCTTTGCAGGAGACACAGTGCTACTAGGTTTATGGACTTTGTTTGTTTCCTCATATTTAGAAAAAAAGAATATGGTGTTCCAGATACTGGATCGTTTCCTGTCTTCAGGTGAAAGGGTGGGGAGGCAGTTTCTCAGTTGGGCCTGACACAAGAGGCTGTTCCCATATGCAAAGTCTATTAACCCAGTAATACTAATATACCAATATCAGAACCCTTTACAATTGTGACAGCTTTTTTGTGAGTAGGAAGGAATTTTTATGTAGCATTTTGTTGAATTTCAAGTATTAGTGTTAAGATAATGACATTTCAAGTGGATTTGGCTGCTAAGCTACCGGATTTGTACGTAAAGTAACATAAGCTATTGTGCTCCCTTCCATTATCGGGAGTTCAGAACATTAATTGGCAGCTTCTTATCCTTAGGATGTCAAATTATTCTGAAAAAGGAATATGAAGGAATGGAACTGCAGCTGCCACAAGCAACTAGAAATTTCTATGTTGATGGCCACAAACCAACACCTCATTGAAGATCGGTAGTGTTGCAGCATGGTGCTTTGGTGGCAGTGCATCCATCATACATTGGATCTACTTCACTCTCTGTTTATGACATCTGTGGATTGTTCCATAATCTTTGGCCTATAAGCACTTGAGTACAGGTGAAAAACTTGCCAGTCTACTACATTATTTTATCATAGTTAAATAATGAATATTAGTTACATTAACTTCATTTAAATTTCACTTCATCTTATGTGTGTTTAACAGTGCCAATATTTATTTACAATACAAGCATAGTTGTCAGTTCTTTTAGAAAAAAAAAGCAAAGGTGAGATTAATTGATATCCACTATAAATAGCTGTTTATTCTGATGTTCATTGTAACATGGAATGACTGTCTCTCATTTATACCAAGAGCTCGATGTAGTAGTTAGACTACAGGCAGATCTCATTTTACTTTTTTTTTTTTTTTTTTTTTTTGTTTTTTTTTTTGTATGAAAAATTAAAATTTTACCCTTTTTTTTATTTTTTGCGTAAATTATGAATTTAAAAAAATTTT
>Ga0136643_10013794_pt1 | contig 12112 bp, 4 predicted proteins | sample TergutLab28metaG_FD_96883 | JGI IMG/M metagenome (GOLD analysis project Ga0136643, IMG submission 96883) | Labiotermes labralis P1 segment gut microbial communities from Petit-Saut dam, French Guiana - Lab288 P1 (version 3) (version 3) | ecosystem: Host-associated > Arthropoda: Insects >...
GAGCGATGCACTGTCATTTCATATCCTCCGGCCTTCATGTGCTGAGGCATTAATGAAGAAGAAAGTGAAGATGGCTTCGTCAATGTGATTTCAACTCTACGACGCTGTGTGAATTAGATCTGCGCTCTTTTTGGATTTTACGCGGCGCAGAATGTTAGTTTCTTACCGACGTTTGGGGGACTGATCCCAGCTTCAGGGTCAAGCAGGCATGCTTCACTAATCTTCATACTAAACTTTTGGTTGTAGAAGTGCTATTCGTCCTTAGTTGTTTGGGAGTGGTTATTTATGTTTCCAAAAGCTTCTTTCTTGTTTTGGGGGCTTTTGTTTTATTCTGTGTGACGTGGTTTATATTGTTGATTCTTCTTGGATGGCTGAACCCCTGAAGATGAGACCGAAAAGTCGTCTCGAAATGTCGGTAAGAAACTACCATTTTACACCGTAAAATCCCAAACTAGCGCAGATCTCATTAGGTGATTAGATGTAAATGGATTTTAAGTGTGGAAATCGAATTAGCCCATCCGTTATGAGAACTCATTATTATGACATTTACTTGTCTATTTCGCGGCTAATTTTAGCTTGTTATGACATACAAATATTTAGTTCTTACCGTAGAGAGAAACAATTGCGCTTTCAACAAAAAGACAAACTGCTACAACGGCTGCTCATTGTAAGAATCGTATTGGGCACTCGACTTCTGGACGTAGAAAGCTTCATGTTGCCAGCGCGGTAAGTTCGCTTTAAAAGTATCGTTGTGCAGCCCTCACTATTGTTATATTGACGACAGTGACATGTGGCTCAACAATACACACAATATGCGTTGTTGCGTTTCCATTGCAACAATGGTTACGCGAACTGAGTCCATTTTTACGAAACTTACGCTAATTCAAAATTTTGTTGAAACAACTCCTATAACGAATTTTATGAAAACCTGACTGATTGTTTTAATTACTGATATTAAGCTGCAGACGGACGGACGGACTAACAGACATGGTTTGCACGTAACCATGTGTTTCTAAATCCGAGAAACACACCTAATAAGGAAAGTTGCAATTTTCAATTCAATTCTACACCTTGTGTGCGAACACGTCTTAATAATAATAATAGTCACACTGGGCACAGTCCACACACTCCGTGATGTATTAAGGTAAAGGTACAGAACTTTTATTGTGGAAAATAACATTTCTTGTAAAGTTTTTTTTAAACCGCAGAATAACTGTTACGCCATGAGCCTTAAAAACGTGGTTTGTTTTAGGTATATAATTGTACATAACATGTATAAGGATGATGATGATGATGATATGACAATAATACTAATAACAATACTAAATACAGGTCTTTAGTTAGAGAGTTTTTCGGCAGAACAGTGAATAAAGAGTGCTTGGTCACTGACACTCGTAGTCTTTTGAGAAACAGCTGAGCTTCTGTGAAGTAAGGAAGTTGGACAATCAGTACTGGATGGCGTCTCCCCTTGTCTCTTTCCTGCCCCTAACAACCCTGCGCTTCGCTCTAAGCCAGTCCGACACTGGTAACTAACATTGCGTGAGTCGCAATTGCAGGTGCTGAGTCAGTTTATTTATAACGCACACCGGCCTATGCATGCAACCAAAAAATCAAAGGAAATAGTGCCTTCACTTAACAAGGGAGCTCTCGGAAAGCCAATATAGCTGTCCTCTAACGGGTTCATTTGATTCGGATTTGTTTCCAGCCCAACATCTTGATTTCCTGGTGCAATTAATCCTAATCAGTTAGAGCATAACATTCCCTCCTTCCATCCCCTTACTTCCTCTATTTGTCCGTCTCGGGAATTAGAGTAACACAGACACTTTTGTGTTATTAAGCATAGTACGAAATCGATACCGAGTAACTTAGGCTTCCTGTTGCTGACCGACCGTGTCTATCGCTGTTATTATTGATGTTTGTCATATACGGTTTTCGAATTACACGATAAAGCAATGTGAATCATTGTCTTAGGATTAAGAATAATTTAGTTTCCAAATTGCTTGTACGAAATACACGAAAAAAGGAAACCCAGCAGTGTTGGCCAACTAGAGGACCTTTGAGAACCGCATTTCAGGAGGCATTATAGGCAACAGCCATGCATTATGGACGTAAAATGTTACTTACTTACTGACTCCATGGAGCAGAGTCCTTGAGAAGCTAACCGGTTTTCAGCTAGTCAAGAAATTCCCCGCATTTTATGGAACCCGAAGGTTCATCACCGCATTCACAAGTGCCCGCCACTTGTCCCTATCCTGAGTCAGCTCTATCCAGTCCACACCCCCACATCCCACTTCCTCAAGATCCATCTTAATATTATCCTCCCATCTACGCCTGGGTCTTCCAGTGGTCTCTTTCCCTCAGGTTTCCCCACCAAAACCCTCTATACGACTCACCTCTCCCCCATACGCGCTACATGCCCCGCCCATTCAGTTTCTCTCCATTTAATCCGAACAGTATTGGGTCAGGAGTACAGATCATTAAGCTCCTCATTATGTAGTTTTCACTACTCCCCTGTAAAGTCGTCCGTATTCAGTCCTGGTCCGAGGCTTTCTATACGAACAGTCTGTGGAATTGTTAGCACCTCATCCAACCCCCAACCTGGAGGCCCACCCTTTGTCGGCTGTCCGAGACTGTTTATTCAATATATTCTTAGCTCCCTTCCACATTGGAGGCCGTTCCTCCATACGCAACCTGAGGACGCGCCATGCCGTGGTGACATAAAACATAACAGAAATTAAATTAACACCTGTCCAAACACAACTGAACTTCATTTATTTTATGAACTACTTGTTTCGACTTATGTCAGATCATCCTCAAGTTCACATTTGGTCTTTAAATCATATTGAGGAAGAAATACATATCATGTTGGTTCTACGTAATACATGGAATTTTTGTTGCATTGATATTGATTTAAACTTTTTATTATTAACAATATGACGGGTTGTCTTTCTTCAAAAAAAACATAAAACATTTTTCCTTGTGTGATGGCTTCCTGTTCCTGTTCCTGTTCCTGTTCGTCCAGTTACAGCAGGTTAGTTTCAGATAGTTATGAGCCTCCTTCCTTTAGAAAATAGTTTAGAATACCGTCCATATTTTAGCCTCTTTTGCTATTCGACTACAATATCGTATATTCTGCAGGCAACTTACGATAGCAACAGCAATGACTTGAGCGTGCCGCATTTGGCTTGCGATCCGCGTTGTGGTGCCGTGGCATGCACTGTAAGTCGCGTCTTTCCATCCATTCCAACTGCCGCATATTTTATAGAAAAATGATTGAATGTACAAATTATATTTATTAATATTACGTTAGACATTTTCCATTAGCTACACGTGATGTGCAGAATATTACAAGAATTTGTCTGCTCCCTAAGCAAAGTGATTGATTAATGTTTTCTTCCCAGATATTTTATTACATTTGTATTGTTAATATTTGCGGGGACAGTTAGATTCGAATTCGTTCCTTTGGTTGTTTTCTGAACCTTTCGAATCATAGAATTCTACTGCTCGGTTAAGTTTCGCAATGACAACAAAAATAAATGTTACGTGACTATCATTTTCAAAGAAAAGACAGATTTGTTCAAGAGCCGTAAGTTTTTCAGGTTTATTGCTTGTTGCAAGTTCGTTGAATTATCGACAGTTAAGTCGATGGGCGAGTGACCACGGATTTTGTTACTTGTGTAGAATCCGAAGGTAGGCTGTGCCTTCAAAAGTGATATTCTTACTTCCATATTGCCTACTTGTATATTAAAGCTAGCCTTCTCGTCCTTAGAAGTGTACGTCTTCCTTCTAAACTTTGTGTGCTTCCTGCATTTTTCTATTCTTTTTCTTTTTTTAATAGTGTAGATATACCTGAATGGTATAAATTTACGAAAATCTTCATTGTGTAATTTTATCTTTTCTTAAATTCAGATATTTTCAGAAAATAATCTTATTAGACCTAGGTAGAGGTTATAAAACCCCTGCATCGAGCATAGTGGTCCTTGAGTAGCTAAGAATGTCTCATTTAGTTATTTACCCCCCCCCTCAATTTCTATCTCTACAAAGTTAAATGACCATTATCACGTTAATCAAGACGTCGTCAATAGTTATTACACTAAGCTTTATGCAGTAGATCAGTATAATGATGAAGATTTTGCACGGTGTTTTAATATTATCCTTTCACCTACTCCAAAATCTGCAAATGATCTCTTCCATTCAGGTTTTCAGACCAACATTCTTATGGTGTTAACAAATTTTCTGCGTGCTACGTGTCTGTCCCATTTCCTTCTTGTTGATTACTTTCAAATTATATTTCGTTAACGATAAAATATCTTAATTTTTTCCACTCTCCTGGGTTCACATATTCTCCGAAGAAACCCACTTTGTATGTACTGCAGTCTGTGTTCTTTCCTTGTGGTGACATATCAGGTATGACACCTACATGAGAAAGAGTCAAATGTGGTGTAATATGATATGTTTCAATTTTGGTGTTTCCAAATGCCAGACCGGAAGAAAAATATGCTGAAGATAATATAAAACTTTCTCCTAATTTATTTTTCTCTTAATTTTTTCTTCAATACAACCTTCACTTATTCCTGCTGATTCTAAATATTGCACAGTGCTACATTCTGGCAGAACATATACACTGTCCTCCCGACCTAATAGTCCTTTTGAATTTACCCAGAATTTTAATGAGGACAGATTAACCATAAGGTGGTGTGGGCAACACCCTTACTTCTTATTCTGAGACCCAAGTTAAGAAATTCGTCCCGAAGACCAGCTGTGGCCACATTATTTCTAGAGTTCTTCTGTACCTCTTACAGAATTAAGCTACGACCACTTTGTTCCAAATCCTTCCCAGTTCATAACTTAATACAGTATTTATAAACTAAATAAATTATCAGTAAATAAACACAGAGTATTCGTGATTCCACCTGCATTTACTTCAATGTTGAGAGAGAATTGAAGAAACAATCAGAAGGAAGACAAAAGGCAGCGAGCGTTCCCCAGCTGTGTCGGTCGTGTTATTCCCCAGCGAAAGACGGAACGTTGGTGTGAAGATAATGACCCAACTTTAAGTTAACCCTTTGAGCGCCCCGTAGCAGAGAATTAATCACTTTCTGTCTGTTAATTATTGATCGCTAAGCGCTGATTACTGTAGGCTTACACTGGAGTCAGTAGAGACTGGGAGGAAAGAACGGTTCAATCAGGCACTGCCATCCAATTACGCAGGATCAGTGCGCCCACTTCCAGCGGCCAGTCCTTGTTGTACAGCTCAAACTTCTCCAAAATGCGACGTGTTTGACGAATGCCACGAATATTCGGATGAGCACTAATTTTCAGCTTGCCGACCGATCACGGGCTTATGTCTTAATGACCGATTAATATTTGGCTATGTATCGCCGTTATTTCAGTTTCAGATTCTACGTAACGTGTAATGAGCTCACGTGGTGAAGATTAACTAAGATATACCCTTGTTTCAGTGGACTGTGCAACTGTGCTAAATTAGGAACTAGAGGACAGGGATATTTCTGGGAGTGGAAATAAAGATCCACGAATTCCTAAACTTGGCATTGTGTAGAGGAGAGTGGTCAGCTAGACCCCAGAAATGTAGCTCTGTTTCCTGGGATTTTTGAAGTTTGCACAGAACTGGGGTAGAGGGTTCTTGTCTGGGATGTTACACTCTGCGGCGGGGAATGGGATACATACGCCTGCTTTTTCGAAAAAAAAAGTATCGTCTCCTTCTTCAAAGAGTGGTAATTTCTAGAAGAATGGGATCTATCAAACATTGACTTTAAAGTGTTACTTTATTCCAAAATTCGGGATAAGACAAATTACCAGCTACGCTGTGTTAAACCCCCACAATACCAGAATCCTCTGCTCTGTACCATTGAATACAAGGCTGAATTGGCGCCACAGTTAATTTGGACGCTTTGGAGAAGAGAAAAGTCTTAGTTCCCGTTCGAGTTCTCAGTTATGCAACGTGCAATACAGTCACTATATTGAGATATTTCGGCCTTCCTTCTTTTTAGAGTTTTTTCATAATAGTCACCACCAAGTAAATCGTTCATCTTCATCGTCAGCTTACTGTTTACAGCCACAATAACATAACATTACAAGTATGACCGCTCGCTTATAACCCTGTATGTATTGCATGTATTGTTCGTATCAGAATATCCAGGTGTACAAACATACAAGTAATTTGCCAAATTTTAAAGAAGTAGCAAATTTTAAATTTCGAAATAAAGTTTTACACTCCCAATCAACCTTTCCTATCAGGGTACACAACTTTTCATCACAACAGAGCACACCAGCTGCTCACTTTAGACAAATTAGCGCAACGTGTTTACAACCATTGCATTTAATACTTTAGGGGCCGTCCACATCATGTCAGTCGTTGTACAGCGTGAGGCAAGAAGTGTTGGCACAACAGAAGTTGTGCCAACACTTAAAGCAAAACCACAGGTGAGGATGTGATCCCATCAGTCAGTCACAAAGCTTTCAAATTCAGTACAAGTACGCAAATATCATACTTATTGTAAAAGTGTTTCTCGGGTTACCTCTTCGAAAGCAACACATTTGTTTAACCGATAAAGTAGACTATATATTTCACTTTCTTTATCTTGCTATGAAATGGCCGCAATTTCTTCCCGCACTTTTCTCTTCAATTCCTCACGCTTTGCTGGAAGTGTGTGGAATACGCGAACCTTTAGTGTGGCAGTGACCGTCAGGTCTGGAGACCGTGGAAGCCAACACATACCTCCGAATCGAGAAATGATGCGTCTTGGAAAAAAATTTTCCACAGCGTGTCCATGGAAATGCTAGCTTATGGGATGTGTCAACCTCCTTGCCAGAAACATGAATTCCACATGAACAGGTGGCACATTTCAGGGACCAGAAATTTCTCGAGCACCTACCACAAACCTTCAGGCGTTTATTCTTAGTGTTTCGTGCTTTTTTTTTCTCAAATTTGTGAGTTGCGGTAAAGTTTGAAAATAGTACACCCCACTAACGTCTTAACTTGGCAAAATGACTTAGATGGATCCCAGTCCAGTCCATGTGGGATTACTTACTTACTTACTCCACGGTGCAAAGTCCTTCTTGAGAAGCTAACTGGTTTGCAGCTAGTCAAGAAATTCCCCATATTTCACGGAACCCCAAGGTTCATTACCGCACTCACAAGCGTCCGGCACCTGTCTCTATCCTGGGCCAGCCCATTCCAGTCCATATACCCACATCCCACTTCCTGGAGATCCATCCTAATATTATCCACCCATCTACGCCTAGGTCTTCCAAGTGGTCTCTTTCCCTCTGGTTTCGCCACCAAGACCCTATACACCCTCCTCTCCTCACCCACACGCCATGTGGGATTTTTGGTGAAAAAAGTGGCATTGAGGCAGGTTATTATTGCAGTATTTCGGCTTTCCCTTGTCAGTAATATTCTGCAGTGTTCCGTGCTTATATTTTAATCGACGGTATATGACCGTAGTAATGGACAGATCCTTTAAACAACGTCTTTTCCTATCTACGAACACTTCGACGGGAACAGGTGGCTGAAACAGAAACAGTGTCGTCGCACACATAATCATTCCGGTATTTTGTGGACCTGTTTTTACAAGACACTCAGTTCCCAACGAAACGGAGAACAGACCCCACGCACGTTCCTCTCCCACTAACACAGTTCTTTCCGGCAGGATTTTATGGATTTTATGCCCTGTAGGATGAGACATGATTTGTGCAGCATGGCCGTATGAAGGGTTCCGAAATCGGCCAACTGCATCAAACCTTTCAGCGTCTTTCCTCGATTTTTTTTGGAAAATACTGGCCTATAATCTCCAAGTTACACCGTTTCTGATGGAACCCCCCAAACTTTAATTAAAGACAAAGTTTCACCATAGTGAAGGCCTCCTATTAATCGTGTGTTATCCCTAACGCAGTGGCTGCTCAACCTTTTCCTTCTGTTGCACATTCCGTCAGTCTGTGTCACTTTATATTTCGTTATCTTTCAACGCATTTACCTCACTTCAAAGCTCTCGACCAGAGAGATATAAACTTACTGCTTTAGAAACTTCATTTTTCCAAATTTTTCTTATTGTTTTCCCTGTCATAAATGTGTTTTCACCCCCCCCCCCGGCTACACCCTCTATTATTTGAGTCAACCTACGGTTTGATTTGATGTGTAATTTAAGATTTACGGTTCATTTATTGAAGCAATTAGCAGCTCACACCACAGTGTAATGAATGATAGACAATTAGTAAGTAATGAATTGCAAACGATAAGGAAGGAAAAAAATGTGACCTAATTGACGTCTTTTTCCGGTATTTCCTTCGTACTTGAGGTGTTAAGTGTTACGTCCGTATGAAAAAAAGGAAAATTCAAGTGTACGGATTTCGTAGGATACAAATTTTGTACCGTTATATGGATTGTGTAATGTTCTCAATATCTGAATATTAATTTGACCATGTTGTCGCCCAGATGCAGGCTGCAAGTTGCACGTCTTTTGTGACCATCAGTCCATTAAGAGTGACATATTGTGTTCTAGAACTGACAGTAAAATCATGTTTTAATAATGTAAGAGTAACATGGATTTCGCAGTATAAAATTCATAAAAATATGGAAGGAGAACTTCAAAGAATAATTTCTTTATACTGACCATCGGGTGGATTCCGATTGCAGCGAATTCTTAGCGGCTGCTCAAGACCGAGTCATGGAAAACATTCGAGAAGTGGAATAGATCATACATGTTGCCAGTAAACTAAATGAAAGGTTTCTTAAAACTGAATCATGAGAAAGAGGATATCAACAACGGAGAATACGATAAAGCTTAAAATGCAGTTGGTTATGAATCAGACCTGCAAGGCTACCAAAACTGCTATGTGTGGATTGTGTGAGAAAATATCATGGCGGTGGTAGTGTTACGAACTGGAGAACTAGAGCCAAATATTGAGAAAATTGGGAAGATTCTGACAGTAACAACACTGGGAGAGTGCTGAGTTCACTGAATGAGTATTACTATTCAGTTAGGAAACATTCTCTTCTCCTGTTCTAACTAAACACCTAAGCTTATAATTTAGAAAAATGTATAGTTTGTATTTACGTGCTGTTTTTATGTGTGTGATATTTATCACTCGCTATAAGCAGAAGAGCTACAAAGATTTTGACTTTTTTTCTTGATTCTTGACTTCTCTGTCTTTATATCTCACAGAAGACACACCAACAACACTGGTCGTGAAGACCTAACGTGCGCAGGAACTGGAAAAGAGAGTCCTGGAGAAGATATTTTGAATCAATTTTGAGGGACACGAAATTAAAGAAGTTGTATAATTTGCATGAAAATGGCGCTTTTTAATTTATGGGCCTATTTTTTCACCAAATATTGTTAGGTTCCTGAAGTCAAGAAAGCTGTGATGATTGTAGCACACAGCACACCGACTAAAATTTAATCTGGAAATCTGAAGGAAAGTTTCTGTGTGGGTTAAGTAGAAATATGTAAAGGAATAATATTAAAGTGGATCTTCAAAGCATAGTATAAGAAGATGTAGAATAAATTCGAGTATTCTGGATGAAGTCCATTGCAGTTGGTTGTGATCGTAGAAACGAGTCTTTAGTTTCTTTAACTGCCTGAGAAAAGTTTATTAGCTGAATCACATTTGGTATAAAGAAGAGATGCATTTCATGCAATTGGTAGGTTAAATAAGCTGCGTGGACTGAAACTAAATACAGACTGATTCATTGAGATGCTGTGAAAAGAAATTCAATTTTTCTGCACAGAATTTCTGTAAATCTCTATCACATACCGTGAATCTGGTTGAATGAATTTGAGGTGTGAATTTGCGGAACCATAGTGAAGCGGACTTCACTTCGCGTGAATGAAGTCGATTCGGTTAGTGTGCCGTAGACTTCTCTGTTGATAACGCTGAAGAGAGGAGGCCAGAGTGCTGCTGCGACCAGCAACTGAAGAGCGTCTCGTGATGCACGGATTGTACAGCATCCGCTACCTAGCACCACCCTGACGTTATCTTCCATCTCGGACTGCCGACCTCCTCAATTAGCACGTGACGGGTCTAAGTTGATGACTGACACAACACTAATGGAAACAGAAGGGCAGCATGACGCTGAAATATAAACACGTTCAAATAGCATCGTCTTAACTCGCTTATCTGTCCGAATGCTACCCCAAGAAAGTTGCCAAATTCTGTCCACTCCCACTCTCCTTTGTTAGATCAAGACTTTGTTAACCTTCCATTAGACAGTTCATCTGCAAAAAGAACAACGAATCAGTTGGGAAAAAAGGCAGCTTTTCTCTGCTTCTCCGCAAGATGATTGAGGCAAAGGTCAACCCAACCTCCAGTTCGAAGATTCCGTGGAGTTGGGAAGGAGGTAATTTGTTAGGGAGTGAGACTACGATGCAGAGGGACAACCACTCGACTCTCTCTCTATTTACTAAAGTGTTTAGTTACGCGTGACAACGTGCTTGTCTTTACTCTTAAGTGCAGTTAGCCAGAAAATGTAGTTCAGGTATAGAGATTCCGAATTACCATGCTGATGAAATCAAGAAGGGTGAGGTGGACAAGAAATGTGACACGTAAGGGGGAAGAAAAAAAATGCATACTGAGTCTTGCTGTGGGAAACTGAATGGAAGAGAAAAGCAAAGAAAGAAATAAAACATTTGCAAGCCCTAGGCATAAATGGTTACTCATTAAAATGGATCAGAAGTACTGTGGGAGGGCATGGACTGGACTGATCTGGTTCAGGACAGGAACACTTGGCAGGCTGTTGTGGACACGGTAATGAACCCTCTTGACTGTTTCAGAACCTGCTGTCTTATGGAGAACGATTGTAGCCTATGACGTCATTGGTACCAAGTCCGACTCAACTCTCTTAATGGCGTTGCCCTAAATATTCTCAGATTCACGATTTCAATTCCGGAATAGATCCTCAAATATGTACCCTTAAATCGGTATTATCTTACTACCTATACAGGTGGCTTGGGCTGGGACGGTTTAGTCGGTAAAGCGACTCCTTGCAAGTTGGAAGGTACGGGGTTTCAACCCCACTGAAACAAGAAAGTTATCCGTCCTAACCCTCCTTTGCACTCACCTAGTCTCCTACATAACGGGTACCGGGATTCCTTCTCGGGCGCAGGGCGGGCGGGGCCTGACGTTGAACACCCACACCGATTTTAGTGTCTAGGTTTAGTCTTGTTAGAGCTATCCTACCTGCGTGCTGTCATGGCATGTTTTAACGATAAGTTTACATTTTATCTACGTAAGTACTATCTGCTAATGCAAGTTGATCATCCCACTACAGTGTGCAGTCTTTGCTGCACAAGTTCAGACTCTTGTAACTTAATAAAATATCTTCATTCATTGTGGCATTTCCACAGGAGACGAAATTTAAACTGCCCGAAGAGTTGTTATTGAATTAAGTATCCAAGATAACTAAAGTTTTCATGTTTTGCCTCGGCATTTTAAAAACACATTCTAGGATACTCTTAAAATGTATTAAAAACAACATCAACAACAAAAACAACAACAACTACTACTACTACTACTACCACCACCACCACTACTGCTGCTACTCCTAGCTACTACTATTACTACTACAAAAACTACTACTACTACTACTGCAACTGCTACTACTAAAACAACTAGTACAACTACAATAACTACTACTACTAATACTACTAGTACTACCACCACCACTACCACTACTGCTGCTACTCCTCCTCCTCCTCCTCCTACTACTACTACAATAACTACTACTACTACTACTGCTATTACTACTACTACTACTACTAAAACAACTAGTACTACTACAATAACTACTACTACTACTAATGGAATAACTACTACTATTAAACAACTACTACTACAATAACTACTACTATTATTAAAACAACAACAATAACTTCCACTACTACTACTACTACTACAAGAACTACTACTGCCACTGCTGCTACTACTACTAAAACAACAACTAGTACTACTACTACTTCTGCTAATACTACTACTAAAATAACAACAACTACTACTACTACTACTTCTTCTTCTTCTTCTTCTACTACTACTGTCAGTTCTTTAATAACAAAATATCAATCACAACGCAGTCCCAAACTCTTTTTACTATCAC
>Ga0136643_10013796_pt1 | contig 12112 bp, 9 predicted proteins | sample TergutLab28metaG_FD_96883 | JGI IMG/M metagenome (GOLD analysis project Ga0136643, IMG submission 96883) | Labiotermes labralis P1 segment gut microbial communities from Petit-Saut dam, French Guiana - Lab288 P1 (version 3) (version 3) | ecosystem: Host-associated > Arthropoda: Insects >...
GGGTGGTTTTGTGTGTGGTTGTGGGTGGGTGTGGGGGGGTGTGTGGTGGGGGGGGTGGGTGGGTGGGGGGGTGTGTGGGTGGGTGGTTGTGTGTATGTGTGGTTGTGTGTAGGTGTGTTTGTGTGTGTGCGTTTTGTAATGTGTGGGTGTGTGTATGTATGGGTGCGTGTGTGTGTTTTGTAATGTGTGAGTGTGTGTGTGTGTGTGTGTGTTTTGTAATTTATGGGTTTGTGTACGTGTGGGTTTTGTAATGTGTGGGTGTTTTGACAATTTTATGAATATTTTGGTAATATGTATACTTGTATTTACTGTATTTTGTATTGTTTGTGCTGTGTTTTTGTATTATTTCTTTTGTGTGTATTTATTCTTATTTGTTACTAGTGTAAGGACTACTGCAACCGAGTGAAAACTCAATTGTAGGAAATAATAATAATAAGGTAATTCAGTCCCATTACAGGTCTGGAGAGGCCCAGAGGGTTCCAGGAAGTTAAGGTTCCCAGATTTCGTGACAACGGCACGGGAAGGTGGTAGGTTGTCAGCCTTACGCACCGGCCGCCTTTACCACCAGGAAATACTCCTGGTACTCATTTCTGTTAGAGGCTGAATCGACCCCAGGGCCATAGCGCGATCGGAAGGATTATGTCAATGAAAAATTCCTATGACACCATCTGGAATCGAACCCGCGACCTTCCGATTTGTAGTACAGCACCTTAACCACTGCGCTACCGCGGTCCCCAATAATAATAATAATAATAATAAAGAGTGTCAAAATTAGCAGGATGTGTCTTAAAATGCGCTTGACCGTTCTGTTGCAGGCAAGGCGAAAAGTGGCACATGTTGCGGTCTGCGCTCACCCCTGAGCTCACTAGCGCCAAGACTGTACTGAGGTTCCTCCCAGAACTGAACCAGATTACTGAAGACTTCATATCTTTTCTCAGAACAACACGTGACACAAATGGCGTGGTCTCAGGTTTCGAGGAAGTAGCGAACAGAATGGGGATGGAGAGTAAGTTCAGAGATTCAGTTGGAATGTGGCTTATTTTGCTTCACAATTTCTTCACCTTCTGTGTTCTCCCTAAAACAGAAGCTCCCAAGGACTCGTTCCGTATTAATTTAAACAAAGCTTACAAATATATTGCATTATTTAACTCACAGAACCCTTAGAATTGTAATTGTGTTATTAGCCAACTCAAGCAAAAGTATGGCCTATGTTCCCAATACGTATGCTTAATACTGCCGTTTCACCGACCAGTTGTTCTCTCTTGAGAATACCTTGCACGAGGCCCTTCGAAAAAAATTTGTAAATCTTTCTTGTTACCCCACGTATGCTTTGTATTCGCACTGTAGACATTATATTAAGATGGTCTTCGTAGTTAACATAAACTTAAACTGAATATTACAGAGAGCATATTGTCAGGATGACGCTTGTCCCAGAAGCTTTATTGTACACGAAGCCTACTTCCGCACGGAGTTATTGTCTATGTGTCCTCTGCAGTTCAATTCCAAAAATGTCGAACCCCAGCACAAATATTTCTTGACACACAACAGAGACCATCTCTTGAAGTACATATATTATTTTTTTTTATATTGTCATTCAGTTCTTGCGATGAATGTGGCTTGTTCACATAAATTCTGTCTTCTAGTGTCATCCAATAATAATAATAATAATAATAATAATAATAATAATAGTAATAATTCTGGATACTTAGAAGACCATAATTTCCTAAACTATGATGTCACAATTAACCGAATGTAGTGGTAAAATTTTATTTATTTTTTTTTAAGAAACGCCCAATGATTTTGTGGTCTCTCGCTCTAAACCGAATGCTGGCTTAAGCTGTGGAAAGGAAAATTGTGAACTATATGGGGATATTTGGAATCCCAGTATCTGTTTTTCTGGTTGTGTTATCATCCTCTTCAGTTTGAACCTAGCCTCATTCGAGAACAACACGGGTTAAGAATTGAGAAATCCATTGACTACCGATTCTTGAACACCAGCTTCATGCTTCTCGGTCTAGGATATCAGCCGTATATCTATAATTTCATTAGGCTTTGTTTAAAAAAAATTGTTGCCGTTTTTTGCTGACGGTTTTACCACTTCAGCTAAAAGGTTTTCATACTTGCTGTGTATCTAGCCTTGAAAATCTCGTTAGAAATTCGTCCACTATTCTGTATATTGTGCCTCTATACATAGCTGTAGACGCAGAATGCGTTGGCGACGTATTTTCCATGACGCATACTTCGCATAAATACTGCTAATGAACACGCTGTTCTGCAGAAAACAATTCGAACACGCACTGAACAGCTCTACACTAGACGCAACAGATACGACATGTGTCACATTCCAGCGCTAATATGATGATGCAACACTACGCAGACTGGCCTTGCAAAAAGCCAAGCTGCTACTTCCCCATGCTCTGTGTGTCAGTTACAGATATGTTGTCTGTGCGTTTAACAAGAAGTTATTTGTTAACATACTTCTCTCTGCTTTTCATATAATGGCACTAGTTATAGCTGTACGTTGTGTATTACTTGTTATGGATTGGAGGAGTAGTTCTAATGTGCGTCATCCCCGTTGTGTTTTGTACAACAGTAAGCAGTTAGGTATGTTAACACTTACAGTCGAACACAACTATATGGTACCATGGTCCCGGGACCATGGTACCCTGTAATATAATGAGATCTCAAACCCGCCCCATTACGCCCCAAGACCACTACACACATGCTAGTATAGCCTAAGCTCTAAGTCTAACCACAACCTGATGATGGCCCACATATAGGGCCGAAACATGTCGTTGTTGTAAACTCCTATAATATAATAACAAATATAGTTGTGTTTGACTGTAAGTGTTAACATACCTAACTCCTTACTATTGGAGGAGTAGGATTTGGGGGGTTTTAAAGACACAGGTAGCCTAGCATGGAAATGTTGAGTGCCTCCATTAATACGCAATAAGTGTGATGGATTTCGGACTGTCTTGCATTCAATACACGCAGTTTTGCCCAAATCTGGATACAAAATTTGGTTGTTCTGTATCTGCAGGTATATGCACCGTAGTACTGGGGCGACGCATGGGGTTCCTTGAGCAAGAAGTGGACCCGAAAGTAGGCAAATTGGCCACTGCCGTTAAGTGCCAGTTCTGTGCGTCACGTGACACTTTCTACGGACTCCCATTCTGGAAAGTTTTTCCCACTCCAGCCTACAAATTGTTTGTGAAAAGCGAGGAAGAAATATATGAGTAAGTATGAATCCAGCTTGCATTGGTTTGGTTTTGGAGGCGAACGAAGAGCATTCCACAAAGAGTTCGGAAGAAAATTGCTACTTTAAATTAATTAACCTTGACTCAATGAAGCACAGAACCTTTAGAGATGCTGGTATTTGTTTAGCTCTCCTAGTAATTCTTTGCCTTTACTGAAAAACGTAAAGTCACTACCGTGTTACGTATAACACGGTACTGCACCCTATCCGGAGCCAGTTGAAACCAAACAGGACCCTCACAGGTAACTATTTACTGAAGGACATGGCACTATATTCATGAAGATTTGAGGACTTCCATAACAGAATTTTTGAAGATGTGATGGCTCTTATGAATTTCGAACTGGTAGGAATAAGGGACACCAAATCATAATATTTCAACTTTTAATTTAGATATATATGGTGAAATTATTTCAGAAGGTACTGTGATAGAAATTCCGTATTTGATGGTACGCGTAAGTTCTACATTTCCTTCGGTTTCAGTCTTCTACAGGTAGGCGTATTTATAAGTGCTTTATATTTGACATTTCCGCGGTGGTGAATATTTATGGTATGCAGGCACAAGAAATGGTGAGGTCAGGTAGGTAGTTACCAAATGTTCGGATGGAGCTCTGAAATGCATTTTTACTACCGCTCTAAATACTGCGGTAACAAGCTGTTCCGGAACGTTGGTAACCGCGTACCGCATTCAAGAACACGATTACATTTGTAGTAATGTTTAACGCGTTTCCAGTATAGTGTCGGAGATGGTTGAACTGGCGCTGAAGGAAGAGAGAGATATCTGTGCAGTCGACGCCGTCAGCAGTGTGTTTATGTCCGTGCTGAACGCTCCAGATATTGACGTCAGGGAGAAGAAAGCTGCAATAATAGATTTTATCACAGCCGGTACACAAACGGTGAGTTGGGTCAAGATGTGCATTGTACGGATGCACTGGTGGGCCGGGATAGCTCAGTCGGTATAGCGACTCGCTACGTGCTGGGCGGTCCGGAGATCGAATACTGGTGAGGGCGAGATTTTCCGCACCCGTCCAGACCAGCCCTGGGGCCCACCCAGCCTCCTATACAATGGGTACCGGGTCCCTTTCCCGGGGGTAAAGGGACCGGGGCGTGGCCCTGACCACCCACCCCATCCAGTGTCGAGGTTAAAGAAAGAATGGAGCTATATCTTTACTCCCCCTCTGGGTCTTCGTGGCCTGTTCTAGGGTGAATTTTACCTTTACCTTTACGGATGCACTGACCACGAGACGACTGTAGTTGCTGTGGTCACCCTGTGTTAACAGCGGGTCACTAACCCCTATGGCATGCTACTTCGAACGACGTCACTCGCATTCATTCAGACTATATTTAATTTGCAGTTATTTGTAAAATATATTCTAAAATAGGTTTGCATTATTAGCCTGTTCTTTCGATGATACAAGGTACAAGATTTACCCTGTGCCTAATCAAGAACAGCTTCAAGACGGATGGTGCTGGAGCTGGTTCCTAAACTTGGCACTAAGTAGATGTAAGTTCTCTCCTCCCCCTTTGTCACCTTCCACCCTACCCGGGTAAAAGCCCCCTCTACCCATTTGATAGAATGTTAAGGGGGCTCCTGACGCTAGGGGGAATAGAGAAACGGAACTCTTTAAGCCTGTTATGACGGTGTATGTCGTTCAGAAGAGTGATTCGGAGAAACTAAACCAGAATTTCTAAAACGCCCATCCAGTAGCCTAATCGCTTAACTGAGTGACAAAATTATTATAATTATTATTGCGACTGCGTCGTCACAAATATAATAATCACAATAATTTTTAATGATTTTAAACATAACTTGGGCGGGCGTGATGTAACAATAGTTAACAAAAATCTGAAATTTAAATGTCAGTCATCATCTAATTTAAATCTGCAATGTTTACTTGGTTTTCCCCTTCATATGATTTGCTGCTGCTGCCTGAAGAAGGTTTAATGAATATGAAACCGAAATATGTAGCTATCACATTTGTGACAAAACATTTACCTTTGCAATATACAGGCGTGTTTGTCAGTACTTGTATTGTACATACCCACTCTGTGCCTAGGCCTCGGAAGTGGGCACTGTTTCATTCCGGCTTTAAAGTAAGTCTTCAGCAATAATCCGTCCCTCCACGTATGCACGTGCCTCTTAGTGTAGGATCCGTATCAACACGGCATGGCGCCTCCTCAGATTGCGGGTGGAGGAGACTTGTCTCAAGTATGGAATGTAACACTTGAATATATTGCTTAGGCAGCTCCGGACAGTCAAACATTGGCGGTCCTCTAGCTTGAGGTTCGGGCGAGTAGCTACCGGGGTGCTGATAAGTCCTTAGCCCGGCCAGGAAGGAAATAAGCTCGGAAGCATGCCAGGGACGCGCGCGATTTCAACAACATCGAGACGCGACTGTCAGCAGGGTTTTTTTTCCTGCAAGGCAAGGCGCCGCAGGAAATTCACGCCATTCTGACAGAAATATTAGCTTGTTTCCTTCCTGGTCGGGCTAAGGACTTATCAGCACCCCTGTAGCAACGTCTCCTCAACATAAGAAGTCAAAATTTTACAAAATGTCGCAAAATGCTTCGGACTTGTGAAGTCCTTTGGAAAGATGACTGAGTGGTTGATAATGTGAGAATGTTAGAGAATAAGATAGGAAGGCTTTGACTGGATTAGTCTGGCTCAAGATAAGGAAGTAGCAGTGTGCACTAATGAGCGTGATATATAACGTACAGTTGCCTTAACATGCGAGCAATTTCTTATCTAGCTGAGTAATTATAAGGTCTTCATAAAGGATTCGCTTACATGTAGTTAGCTGTATGTCTCATGTTCCTCATAAAGTCCGCTTCTGAACGTACCAACAGCAGTTTGGCTGAAGCAGTAATGCCTGTGTACATTTTGCACAGAATTGGTTCTGGATGTTCCTTATCTACGGTTTTCTGTGGCTTTTCCTATGCCTAGATCAGTGTTTCTCAACCGCTGGACCGCGGCCCTGTACCGGGCCCTGGCGTCAATTATATTGGGGCGCGAGAGATTTTCCTGGAATTGATAACTAATTTAAATGTAATTTTATATTTGTCAACATGCCACACCTTACACATAATTGTGCTAATATTATTTATGATTATGCCACAATTAACTATCAATACTTATGTTAGTTTAATGTACGAACTTAAAAAAAATTGGAAAGTTACTGACGAGTAAATCTGTTGGGTCCGGGCCCCCGTCTTATGAGAGAAGAATTTACCGGGCCGCGGTCTCACGAAGGTTGATTTACACTGGCCTAGACAGTAAGAGGATCTTAACGTCAAAGGTACGAAACGACTTTCTGTTAGATTTTTCCGAATAACACTGCATAAACTTGCACTCGTCTTCCTCATAATCCTAGAAGCTGATAAGCAAAGTTGCATAAACCAGTGTGTTACCTGTTAGCGTAAAAATACACGGCAGTTCTCCTCGTACTCTCGTCACATGGCGCCGTAGTAAGCAGGCAACTTCTTCTACTTCGCTGGGTTAAGGTGAAAGCGTACATTCCAGGCGCTGCTGGTCACTACAATGTTTGACTAAAGGAAGGTTCTGATTATTCCCGAAATTTCAAATTCTGCCGGTAGCTACGTTACCGAATGTCATTTTGTCTATAATGCAGTGTTCTTTAAAGGGGTTAAGCCGCCAAAGCGTGACGTTGAATGCTTTTCTCCGTCTAGCACCGAGGTTAAGAACGGGCCTTAATGCCTTCGACAGGAAAAATTTCCTTTTGTTACTTTAAATCAGGATGCTTATAGCAGGGCCGTCTGAATTGTGGTTATGTGCGGGTGAAGCGGGAAGACAGAGACAAGATATTTGGTGTACTTACAGGAACATTGTTTGCTGTTAATTCTGTAGCTGTACGTGAGAATAACCAACGAAATGTACACTTTTTCTCATTAATTTATTCCAATTTCATTATCCTCTATATGTTTCGAACAAATAATTACTCATCATCAAGAATTTATTTCTGTACGCGCAGCAACAATATTTTATCATGCATCTGTGGGTGTCTAGCCTGATAAAATACTGTATGTTGCGTTTACAGAAATAATTAATTTATTCCAATTGCACTATCCTGTGTATGTTTCGAACAAATAATTGCTCATCATCAGGAAGTTATTTCTGTAAGCGCAGCAACAATATTTTATCATGCATCTGTGGGTGTCAAGCCTGATAAAATACTGTATGCTGCGTGTACAGAAATAGCCTCCTAATAATAAACAATTATTTGTTCGAAACATGTAGAGGATATTATGTTTATTGGACCGTGCTTCATCTTAATGGTTGAATAAAGAGAGACCAACTTGATGTCACTTGCTTTTTATTTCATTATTTAATGCTCAACATTTTTCGGATGTTAATACATCCATCCTCAGGAGCCTGCGACTTATTTGTTGAGTTATTTCATGGACTGTATTGCTCTGGTTCGATGCGTGTTGGTGTTACGTTGTGGTTTGGCTGGGGTGGTGTGGTATCTGTATGCAGGCTGAAGCACTGGTGCTTCAACCTGCATCCTGCTAACTCAACAAATAAGTCGCAGGCTCTTGAGGATGGATGTATTAATATCCGAAACATGTTGAGCATTAAATAATGAAATAAAAAAGCAAGTAACATCAAGTTGATCTATCTTTATTCAACTATGTAGAGGATAGTTTAATTGGAGCAAATTAACGAGAGAAATTGTGCATCTCTTTGTTTATTCTCACGTGTATGTATCACGATGCACGGTTTAGAGAATATAAAGTCTGTGAACTGTAATTTAATCATCGTTTGTAATTCATGTAAGGAATCACTGGCAGAGAACATAACGAGAGTAGTAGTTAGGCTACGGATTGGAAGACCGAGGAATTGGGGTTCGATTTACGTCAAGAAAAAAAAAATGTGTCTCTTTCAGACAGCACCTCGACTGGTTCCACAGCCCACACAGCAGCATGTCTAAAGTTTACATTAGCTCTTTCTGTCCGACGGTAAAGCGGCCAGGTTGTGGAAATGACCATTTATCTTTATTTAGTGCTAAGATTAAGAATGTGTGGAGCTGTAGGCCCATCCTCCTGTACTTCTTGTCGGCGTTGTAATCAGTTAACCAAGGGGACAATTTTGCCTTTTGTTTTTCTAAGAATGTTTTTATTTGTAGAAAGTCCATATTACTTCAGCAAGCAGCTCTTTATATATTACTGTGAGAATGGAAGTTAAACTAAAATTTTAGAAGGGTTTTTATATTCTACTTACAATTATTTGAGTTAAAGTGCATATTATTCGCAGATCTATGCCCTACATTACTTCATGACCGTGTATTGATACTCCCATTTCAAAAGCTACCGAGTCCTTTTTTTTTTATATATATATACTAATTGTTTCATTCAAGAAACGAAGAGACCAGAATGACTTCTGTGGGTCACTATTTTTATAGGACGTTAAATCTGGACTTGCATTATGGATAAAATATTTAGCTGGTGAAAACACAGACTGCTTGGCATCATCATGAGCCTGTTTTTTACACGGAAAGAAGGTAGACTGAAGTCTCTTTGTCCATTCATTCAAACTTCCATTATTAGAAAAGTGAGTAATATTTGTGCCAAAAATATTACAAGGTCATATAGTGGGTTTATTGTGAACAAGTTTTCAGTACCTACAGAATGCTACACCTGAAGTGTGCCAGACTTCAGGATATTATTTTATGAGACATTTTGAGTAGAAAGTCTCATATAAACGTATGCCCAGCTGTCAGCCCTTACATCACTAAGAGCATTTCAATGCTTCAAGACACTGCACGGTGTCACTTCTCATGAACCACCTTCACGATTACTCTCATCTCGGACAAACAATTCTATCTTGTTTGTCGTACACGTTTTTGTTCATAACTCTGGCCTTTGACGTTACCAGATCTCACGACACTGGTTTACTTCTTGTGCAGCCACGTGATGGACATGGTCTTCCGGCCCAAATCACAGACAAGAGAAGAACTTTTGCAGTAAATCATAGAGTAGTTCACTGCATGAGGGAAAATAACAAAATTATCAGAAAGACCAAAAGCTCTATTGAGAAGCTTCGAATTTTGCGTGCAGAAGGGCGGAAAAATTTTCGGGCAGTAATCATTGTAGAAAATTGACATTCGTTTACATTACCTAATCAGGAAAGGTGTTTGTCTTCATTCTGTGCCATAACTGCCTTAACTTACATAATTAACTGAGTAACACATCTGAAAACTTACGTCTTTCTCTTTTTCATTTATCTGACAAAAATTTGTTTAGATATTTTGCGTAGAGTGGGGCAAGACTTAATTCCTGCCTTTACGTTGTGATGTTATCTGACACAAAAATTTCTGTGAGTATGTGTGTGTGTGTGTGTGTGCGTGTGTGCGCGCAATGTAATAAGCGTATATATACCGAACGATTTTATTTTAGAGAAACGTGCTTATATTGCTCATAACGGTGTAATAGTTGATAACTGGACTATGCTCTTATAGTACTTTTTCGCTTAAAATTGCGCATAAGATAACACCTAAAGTTTGGCATGTTTGCCGCGGAACACCCTGTGTATATGCAGAGCATCTACTTACCCCTCCATATACATGAATAAAGAACGAAGCAACACGATATTGGAGCATTACAGAAAGTATTTTATGCAAGGTTTCTTTTTTGTGAATTATTTTCAATTTAAACTATATCATCAGTGGTCAACATTGCAGATTGGCAACACCTTCGTCTTCGTGCTGTACCTGATCGCGAAGCACCCTCGTGTTCAGAAACGCTTATATGAAGAGTTACTGCAGGTGGCGCCTGGACGCTGCTCACTGACGGCTGACACGCTAAGAAAAGCCACCTACTTGCAGGCCTGCATAATGGAAGCATTCAGGTAAAATGCCACTGTCTGGAACGATAAGACATCGTAGGGTCAAAATCGAATTTTGGATCCGTACGTTGGTGTAGGGACGACCTTTACTATATTAGCGTAATGGACACAGTGACTACTCTATGAGATGGACAATCTCCGGGGTTCGAATCCCGCGAGAGGGGAAGATGTTTTTTACCTTTTCAAGTCGTCCAGAAGGTATCTGGAGCTGACACAGCCCTTTATTCAATGGGTACCAGGTTTCCCGGTGGGGGCATGAAGTTGAAAACACTAAACTGCAAGTAGTACGTTCTAAAGTTATTCAAATTAATTTTCTTACTTAGTACCTTAACACACTTAACACGGAAAGCCACTGTTACCTATTAGAATTCCGATTCTTTTCTCGGCACGAACCTCGGATATGAAGAACCAAGTCTGTCGGTACGTTACACCTTGTCGATTGATGAATGGTTACCGAAATTTCGGAGGAAGGTGCCTACTTCTTGATGATCAGGCAGTCCAAGAAAACCCTTGGGACTTCTTGACACTGAAGATCAAGATACTATGTCCTTCGACACGTCCGTATATTTTACCCAAATTCACAGCCTAACACCACAGAACATTTGAATCGTCAGCAACCCTGCCGCGACAACACCAAATTTCGCAAGATCTCACAACCCTGCAGTGAATTTCTCTTGTGTTTCTCAGGCCTCACGAGCGGAATATTATTCAGAACTTCAAGCATGGTACTATGCACTGCAACCGTAATTTCAGCCACCCTTTGAACCGTACGTTGAATTAAATCACAACGGCTTCCTTCCACACCAATTTCAGTTACTAAGGAAGTCTTTAAACTGACATAAATAAATCAACACAAATCGCTACCCGTTTCCAACGACCCGACCACTGGCGCTGAAGAGACACAAGTGTCTTGAATTTTCTGTTTTGTTGCAGAGTTCTGCCTGCAGCACCCTGCGTCGCGAGAATTCTGGAGACGGACATGCAGCTTAGTGGCTACCATTTGTCAGCAGGGGTAAGCTTTGGCTACTCTTCTACTAAAACTCTGAGATTCTGTATGCTAAGGAAATTTAAATCTACTAGTAGTAGAATTTCTTTCAAATGAAGCCAACTGTGCACACTACTGCTTAGTATATTTATTTCAACTCCTTTACACGTTTCGGGCAACTAGGTGCCCATCATCAGGAGAACTTGCTGTATCTATGCGACACTGGTATTTTTCACTATGTATGGGTGGCTGTCTGGTCTGCAGACTAGACAGCTATTTGCAAAAAGTTATACAGGGATGCACGGTCAACAAAACATAAAATTTAGCAGTAGAATTTTTGAAGCTACTATTTAAGTCTTTTAATTTCTGAGTGACTCTGTTTCCATGCATGTGGTGGGGTGTGGACAGTACTGAACTGGCCTGTGGCAAGGACATAATGGCAGGATTTTGAGAAACACTAAGACGAAATTGCACATTTCATAAGACGAGGTACTTGACTGATCATCTGAGTGGCCACCGGGTTTTTAAGGACTCTGTTCTGTGGAGTTAGTGAAGTATGGAATATTTTGATCTGGCTCATGGTGGTTCAGTGGTTGGACTTTGTAAAAATGTTGATGGATTTGTGATGCCAGAAGAGAATATAATGTGATTAGCTTTAGAAATTATTTTGTTTTCTTCAGTAATATAATCGCAGCTGCAGTAAACAGATACTGAAGGCAGTGCAGCAGTTAACATTGCTGATCTAAAAGCATCACATTTGTGATTAAAGTTAAGTAATTGTGTCAGCAGCTGAATAACAACAGCTGCTGATCAAGGCCACTGTGTGCCACGGACTTTACTGATAAGCTAGAAATATTCTTACATCATAAATGAAAATGTTGAGAGATTCTGGTGTGTTTGTGAAGAGGCGTAAATTTGGGGGAACCATGAGGGGGGGGGGGGGGGAAAAACCCCCCCCAACCCTTTTTTCTTTAAAAAAATTTTTTTTTGGCTACGGAGTTAAAAAGGA
>Ga0136643_10013798_pt1 | contig 12111 bp, 5 predicted proteins | sample TergutLab28metaG_FD_96883 | JGI IMG/M metagenome (GOLD analysis project Ga0136643, IMG submission 96883) | Labiotermes labralis P1 segment gut microbial communities from Petit-Saut dam, French Guiana - Lab288 P1 (version 3) (version 3) | ecosystem: Host-associated > Arthropoda: Insects >...
ACTCCTGATGATGGGTGCTGTGACAGCCGAAACATGTAGAGTGACTTTGCAGTAAATAAATATCTGCATACTGTTGCATCTGGTTGGATTTTTATTAACATTGAATTACGATGCACGGAACCATGAGCTTAAAAAAAATTAAAGTTTCTACATTAGCTCTGAGTTTTTCGAAGCGCCGACCGTAAGTTTTTGTAAGTGCCGCTTTTGGGCCCCTGCATTGACCTTTTTTGACCTTGACGTAAGGCAGGAACTTTACTTTTCTAATAAAGCCCCTGGTTAAGGATCTAGGCCTTTTCTTATTTTTTTTTACTTTTTAGCGACATTGTCACATTCACTTGTCTTCACTGAACTTTTCTTACTCGACATGACGGCTTTTATTTCGGTAATTTAATCAACCTCACCCCTGACTGGCATAGACGGTAGATGGGGATAGCTGTCATCTCTGATTGGCTGTGTTGTTTCTTTACGTCACATCCTGTATAGTTGAGCACTTTTTAAAACTGTAATTTTTTTTCCATACAGTGTGTCCCGTCTCACTACCGAACCCGGCATTTCTTTAATAATTCTACCACCAATGAAGATATTGCAACGAAATTTGAATAGGCGTACGTTCGTTGTGTGAGAAATGAAGAGGAATGTGTCTGTAGTGTGTCTAATTGTTGCGACACGAAGCAGCGGCCCTTTTTTGGCGACCGCGTCATTTCGAAGGGACTGTGGCCACGGCGCTCGCCCGATCTGACGCCGCCTGATTATTCCTTATGTGGATGTCTGAAAGGGAGAGTTTGCCAAAACAAACCACGAACCATAGACGCCTTGAAAGCAAACATCACAGAAGAAATTAAGGCAATGACATCAGACCCACTAGCAAGGACTTTCCAAAATATGGCGCGCCGGGTTCAATCCTGTCTGGACGCAAATGGTGGCCACTTCCAGCATATGTTATGATGTCATTACATTTCTTACACAATTAGGTAAATCCGCTTCAAATTTCGTTGCAATATCTTCATTGGTGGTAAAATTATTAAAGAAATGCCGGGTTCGGTAGCGAGTGGGACACACTATACTTTTGGTCTTCTGTTTTCAAAACCGTCATTTTGGTGAATCGTCGCAAAACAAACCGTCGCAGACGGAGGGCTACCTGTATTCAACCAATACGCTTTCGCGAAACATATGTTTCACACTATGTCTCCGTGTTAAAAACTCTTCGACTGACTAACAGTTCAAGTCACACGCTATATTGTTAGAAGCAAAGAAACCGTCTTCACTTCTGACATTCCTGACCGCTGTATGTAACACTTCTGCAAGCCGTGAGTGAGGCAACAGGAAATTCCCTGTGCCCCTAGGAATCGTGCGAGCAGCCGAGAAAGTGTAATAGCTGCACGTATGACCGTCAATGAGCGGCTCATTGCTGCGGCTTGCCGGGCAACCATCCGTGACAGCGAGACGACTCTACTATTAGCTGTGTCTTACATAATCAAGTCGCTGTCAGACCATATAAAAAACACTTACGATTTCTCGCACTCGGACTGTGTCCAACCTTCTCAATAACCTAAGCAGACCGCTTTTTATCCCTTAACATTGATTCTAACAAATTTCTCTGAGAGTGAGGCAAAGGATAAAATCCCTGACAGAGTTTATTCTCTACAGACTTATAAATCTATATCTGTAAATGCAGCATAACTTTGGCGACTTCTTTAAAAAAAAATCCAAAGCTTGAATTTTCTCGCACCTTCAATACTTCATTCTTCAAGCAAGGAGCACCTTAGTTTTTCATGGTTGTCCATATGCTACATTCCGACAGCACCATTATTTATTTACGGTCAACGTTAGCTGTGTGACAACTCGAGATTAGTACAAGACAAAGTTATGTCTCTACCTTTATCTTGTTCATATTCGTGCATTCATGTTACTACATCAAACACATGCCGACGAATGCAACAAAGTAAAAAAAAAAAACATTTTCTGGGTCGGGCTGCTGAAATGTATCAATCGTACTCTGTGATGATGGGCCCTTGGAGGGTTAAAACATGTCGGAGTGATATAGTGTGCTAATAAAGTGGTTTTTAAATAATATATGTGTGCATTCGTCCGCATTTATTTGATTATACAACATTTCATCCAACTACAATTCGTAAATCTTTTGGCTCTGTTTCAAATCGCGACAGTCTGTTACAACTTTATATGAACAAGCAGACACTAACAGTCCGATAGAAGGCAGCAAATTAATTCAAACCGGCATTTTTGGCACCCCGATAGACAGCGATACCCGAGACACCAGACTAAAATAAATGTGTGCTTTGGTTTTGAACAACACAACGACTGGAAATTTATTATATCAGATGGCTTAAACTTAAATATGTTCAACGTTTACAGTAAGTAAAAGTTCCAGAACTGTTTTAAAGTTCCACCTTTACTTCATTCGTAGCACAAAAAGTGTTAATCTTCCTGTTTGGTCGTTTTACGACGTTAAATCTATTATGGAGAACATGATCATGAAATTAACTACGGAATGACGATTTACAAGCTGGGAATAATGATTACTGTAGTGTTGGTCGGGGTGGCCACTTTTAAGTTAAATCACTGCACGTTCCTGCAGCGAATGTAGACAGGTTACATGACATTCAAACACGAACCAAAACCGGGTACGTTTCGAATACATTTTTCACTCAAAGTCTCATGACCGACTGCACCTAATCTCAGCCTTTGTGCATGTAGAGCCGTTCAGGGCTGTACGGAGGTCACAAATTCGTTTTAAAAAAATGTCTTAACACATTTGTTCAGAAAAAATGGGCACAGTATGTTTCAAAATGATCCTGTCATAGCACCTTTTGAAACAAACAGCCTCGAGTGTTCTCAAACCGTACGATGAGCGACATGTACCTACATTTAAAGCCGAATAGAGGCCCCAGCATGTTAAGATCGAGAACTAACCGTCAAACAATGATTTCCTGTCGCTTTAACGTTTCAGACTACAATATAAGGATAGCATTTGAAAGCGATTATGAAGCAAGGATGCAGTGCGGTATTTCTGTTAGAGAAAACGTATAATTTGAAGTCTGCAAGCCACTTATCGAGAGGGGTAACTAGCAATAAGACAGTTATAAAACATATCAGCTGAAATGCGCCCCGCGCCTCCTAATGATAATTACCCGGACACGTAATTTGTGTAACACCATCAGTTTGGTACTCGACCGTTTGTTTCTCATCTGAGTCAGGGGGATGCAATATCAGTTATCGGGTAGAAATATGAACGGACAAGAAACTATCTATCAATCAGCGACTGTATGTAGGTACCTTAACCCTTTTCACGCTGCGACAGAAGTATCTTAATTAGGCACAGTGGTTTATTCAACTCTGATCATATCTTTTGACAGTGACAGCGAACAAATAGCTATCCGGCCATTCGTCTGACAGGGCAGAAGCAATAGGCCTGTTCGTGATTCTTACCTAATACCCTACATATCAGACTTACATGTGGATAGGAAGGTAATACAAAACAGTAAAGCTGCGTACTGAACGGGCTGAGTATGTCAAACAGCAAAATTACCTGAATTTACTAAGTTCGGACAGTGCAAATCCCTCCGCATATTATAACTTCATTACATCGCTACCACTCGCATTTCGGAGCACCTTTTGTGAAAAATGGATGTGGGCCTATAAAGCCAGCGAACCGGGACAGCGTAGTCGGGATAGTGACTTAGTAACGGACAGGAAGCCCGAGGGTCAGTGGTTCCATTCCCAGCAAGGGACAGAAAGTTTTCTGTTCCCCAAAAGGTCCAGACCGATCCTGAGGTCCATGCAGCCTCATATGCAGTGCGTATAGCGGAATCTTTACTCCGATTAAATCAGCCGAAGCTTATAGCTGAGCACTCATTTATATTCAGCGACGAGTTTATCTCTACCTCCATTCACTCATATTCGTATAACTGTACGGCGTGCACAAGAACATATCTTTACCTCTTTAACCTCCACATCAAGAGGAGGTTCACAAAGCAGGAAAGACTTCATATTGTGAACCCTATTCGTTGTCGGGCTGGAATTTGTAATAGGGGGATACAGGAAAAATCTACAACATTTATTTACCAAATATGGTACGGTATTCAAATTAAGTGACGATAATACGGGCGAATCCTGTAGCACATATGGACCTCCTAACCACAAAATCTGAAACCTACACACTGTTAAGAAGATACTATTAAAATGAATCTTCAAGCAATAAGGTGCGAAAATACAGTATAGACTCAGCTGCAACAGGATTGCGTCTGCTTGCGGCCTTGTGTGTTCCCGAAGAAATGCTACATACGTACATACGTGCATGCAGGAGTACTTCCATGTATGTATATATATATATATATATATATATATATATGTGTGTGTGTGTGTGTGTGTGTGTGTGTGTGTGTAATAAAACTTGAATTAAAAAATAAAGAACACTAGCATCATTAGACCGCAGACGTAACAAATTTCCGAAGCTTAATACTGCTTCATGGACGTGGCGGTGCCTGTAGGGGAAGCGGGTTCGATCACTTCGGTGTGTGAACTGCTATATAGTGAGACTGTGTCAAGGTTCGAAACAACATCCTGTAATATTGGAACCAGGGCGTTGCTCATCTGAAGGCCTAATAGAATGCTGCGAACCAGCATTGCATAGGCATGACGAAATGACGGTGTTACGATGCGTGAGAAGTGGAACATCCTGAAGGGTTCGACAGTCTGCAGTCATGGACACTGCCGGCACACTGATGCCAACGCATGGAAGTTCAGTACGTACAGGTATTTCCTTTTTGTTGAGTCAGAGCTACGTCCACACAGTAACAATATCATTTTACACACTACCTTACTCAATTGTTGAACCTACTGAAGAAGTTTTGCACAGTTGTCATATCTACTTATAAAATGGATACTGTCGTCATTTACATAGGTCAGTCCATTTTAAAAGTTAATAAAGATCTTTCAAAGCTGCACCTGATCCTCCCATTCATCATATAGTCTTATTTATTTCCACAATTTTAAAACACAATCCCATTTGGGTAGTACAATTTTAGTAAAGACAACTTTATCCTTCTGTACGCTGTAAAGGATATGGGGGAGTGGAGATGTACGTTACTGCACCAACTGAGCTATCCCAGCTCTGGTACCTGAATGCGGACCTTCCATAAAAGAGACGGCAAATTGTCCACGTGCTTAATTGGAAGACAAGCGCAAAGTGAGGCAGAAACAAGCTTATGTAACTTTCAAGCCCACGATCCTGTGTAGACAACTCAATTGCAATAGAGCGGTTTAAAACTACGGCCCTTATGCCGTTCTCCCATGCTCCCGGTCTCACTATGGCTTAGAATAAGAGCTACAAGAGACAATGATATGAACAACCAACTAGATGCAACAATAACAAATTATTAGTAATTTCAATCAGCCCAACATATTTCGGGTGATGATTTCGCCCATCCTCAGGAGCACTAGACTGTGTTTACAGCTTGTGATATATCGCACCGATGATGTTAGCTGCTGGTGACCTTGTCACCAACAGGCAACATTATCGATGCATGATACCACAAAGCTGTAAACACAGTCTAGTGCTCCTGAGGATGGGTGAAATTATCGCCCGAACGTGTTGGGCTGATTGAAATCACTAATAAATTGTTACTGTTGCGTTTAGTTGGTTGTTTATACTATTGTAACTAAGATGCACGGTCACACTAACATCAAATTCAAAGCTACACGAGAATCCGTAATGGCTTGTGACAAATTTATTTGTATACCTTGGTAATTTTTTCTGTTAGAGTTCCCACTCAGAATAGTATTAGAGGTTTATTATCAAACATATTACGGTTCTTAAAAGTAAGACCTGAACACACACACATCTCACTCAAGCACATCTTTCTATGAATAGATAAATTTCAGGATTTTTTTCTACACAAAGATGACGTGAAGCAAACTTAAGCCTGTTCATTAAGGTTTGGCTCGACTTCACGGAAGGAGAAAGTCCAGCTGTATGGCAAAACAAGAACAACAGAAACGCGTATTTCTGTCGAAAGCAACTATACGTATTCCTCTTGAAATCAAATAAACAGCTACGTGTTTCGGCTGTTTATTTGAATTAAGATATGCCTACAGTTTCTTTCGACGAAAGTACACTGGTCTTGTGTTGTCACTTTTGTACACACGACAGGATGAATCTCCTCAAAGTTACCACACACACACACACACACACACACACACACACACACACACATATCTAACTGCAAAACTAATTTTTATCCTGTCACATTAATGTTACCATTGTACATGTTAGCATTACATTCCGTAAGATTTTTCTATTCTTTTACAAAGAAAAGTACACGGACCTACACCAGAGAAGATTTCACCTTGAATATCCAGAGTTCGATGCTAGGTTATGAGGAAATTGCTTGGTATAGCAAGGGGGCATTTAGCTCAAGCAAGAGCGCAGGGTACTTTTCACGACACGGTGATATCAGCGAAACTCGACCTAGCTTGACCGTGTTGACCTTCCTGTCATTACCGTGACACATGATTGTCATGTGGGCCTATGAGCAGGCTGAGGGAGTGCCGTCGCAAGATACCAACAACGCTGCCATTGGTCTGCGTGGGAGGCGCCTCGCCACGCCTATTGGTTTGTGTGAATCGACCTCCCCACTATCCCCTCAAACCATAAACCGGAAGTTCGTACGACCCTTCCTTCCTAAATTAATTACACCACATGTACGGTCAAAGCACAACATGTATTGTGTATTGATTTCTAACAGGTTGCATACTTCAGTGTTTAGGCTATTTCAGTAACCTTGTAAATCAAAACACGTCTCAAGCCTAGAGAATTTTGGAGAGGAAACGAGTTTGAAAACGACTACCCTAAAAAATGAGAAGAACACAACTGCACCCAACGAAACCTTGTGTGAATAAGTTATGAAGATGTTAGGTACACTTAAGTGGCTCAGGATCGCCTCCAGTGGCAGACGCTGGTTTTGAATTTTCAAGATCTGCTACCAGAGAGACAGCCAATCTAATGCATCGCTCTTCGCTTGTCTAACAAAAAGAAGCATCGTTGTCTGATTTCTTTTTCCCCCAACGTAGATATTTAGTATGAAGAATAAGCAAGGATCTAGAAACAATAAATAGACTAAGACAATAAACGAAATTTTCAAGGCAATAAGTTTCATCGGCAGAATATCTACGGGGGTACTGATAAGTCCTTAGCCCGACCAGGAAGGAAACAAGCTAACGTTTCTGTCAGAATGGCGTGAATTTCCTTCGGCGCCTTGCCTTTCCAAAAAAAAAAACTTCATGACAGCTCGCGTCTCGATTTTGTTTAAATCGCGCGCATCCGTGATATGCTTCCGAGCTTGTTTCCTTCCTGGTCGGGCTAAGGACTTATCAGCACCCCGGTATAATAGACCTACGCTCTCTCTATAAGAAGGGCCTCTGCAACGGATCTGTGGAAAAAAAATTTTACATAATAAAACTGAAAGAGGATAGCCTGGAAAATTATCCATCGTTTATTCTGAATGGCTGCAGTGGTTTCATTTCTCAAAATAGGTAACTGAAGAATAAAAAAACCAACTAGATGCCACTTATTGTGCTTCTTATAGGCTCAACATGTTTCGGGCATTACTATGCCCATCATCAGGAACTCGCGACTATGATGTGGATTACCATATTGGTCGTTTCGTTCTTGGTTTGCTGTATGTTGGAGGTTAGGTGCGGTTAGGCTGGAGTAGTGTCCGGGCTGCAGGCTAAGGTTTGCTGTATGTTAGAGGTTAGGTGCGGTTAGGTTGGAGTAGTGTCCGGGCTGCAGGCTAAAGCACAACAAGTTGTGTTTTAGCCTGCAGCCCGGACACTACTCCAGCCCACCCGCACCTAACCTCCAACATACAGCAAACCAAGAACGAAACTACCAATGTGGTTATCAACATTTTAGTCGCGAGCTCCTGATGATGGGCATAGTAATGCCCGAACCATGTTGAGCCTATAAGAAGTACAATAAAATAGTAAGTGGCATCTAGTTGGTTTTTTATTCTTCAGTTATCACAATGATGCACGGTCCAATAAACATCAGATTCTCAAAATAGGTAATTCATATGAATGAAAAGTTGACATGAAAATTTAAAAATAATGAGACAAAATATTCAACATATAGACAGACAGGACCTGCTATGCATATTCTTCCTCTCTCTGAACCTTATGATGTTTAACTGTATGTTATGCCAGTTGTTTCGATGCGCGTTTAAAATGTCACTTCGTTGTTATGACAGAGTTTAACCGGATTTAAAAACACAGCGAAAAGAAATGTCAGTATGAGTAGAATGTAACAGTTTAAAACCATTTACCGACATAATTTATTATTAAAATGATACAGGGTACACATACATTTAGAGTACTCGAATCCTTGTACGATCCTTTGAAGCTAACGCAACTGTTTCTCACTCTGTATTGGAGATCTACTAATGAAGGTGGTGGCGGTGTTCGGTTTCATTTGAAAGTTAGATTTACCCAGGAAATTAGGAGAAATTTGAAATATATAAGATCCAGAAGCTTGTTTTCTCTTGGCATATTGGTGCTAATAATTTACTGAGCGAAAACAAATGCCAAACAGGGAAATACAGAAGCTCTAGGCTTGTACAGTACAATGCTAGCACGAAGCAACTAGGTAGCAATCATACGACAATATCTTAGAATGCAGGCCACCCATAATGAGAGCTAACAAACAGTTCGAAAATTTGGCAAAGTTAAAGTGATTGTCAACAATAGTAACAAATATGAAGTACATTAGAAAAGAATACGCGAACAAATTAAACTCACGAAATTTTTTTTTTGAACAGCAGAAAAACAGTAAAAATGAAGTAGTTGTACTCAGCTACAATGTCATTGGTTAAGATTTTCCAGCGTTTGAAATAAATATCAATGGGCAACATTGGTGTAATTACACTGAGAAGGTCGAATAGAACTACTCGGAGGAATACCTGTCCCAACATCACTGTGCTCTAAACAAATCCCACACGATTGGCTTCGGATTGAACCCAGTTCTCTCTGCTGACAGGCTGGCGACTAATCGTCTCGGCCATGGCAAGCAAGTCATTAGGAAATCCTCATAAAGTTACGTGAAGTCTTTACGTAATGCGTACGTCATTTGTGTAAGACTTTGACTGAAATTGAACTTTTTCGACAGGTTTCAGTAAAATCCATCCCCATTATTAAAGCCCACGACAAAATTATTTCAGCTGGAGCCGAGCTGTTGAATGCAGACGGATGGATAAGAATGACGAAGCGAAGAGCTGCTTTCAGTAAATATTTTTCGACCGCTACTAAAAAAGAAATCTTACGAACCACTTCCCTGTGAAGTCACTGTTCAATGGGAATAAAACTTAGAAGAATCATCCCGATTATGTTGTTACGTGAATGATACACAAGTTTAAATCCTGACACCCGTACTTTTAGTTGTTTCTTTGTTCACGGTCTCCTACACAAAATGCTACCAGTCCCTTACAATTTTTCAAGTGGCTTAATAAAAGACTGATGATGGCATTAGCCGAGACAATAAAAATTCAAGATCGCATTCGTAAGAGTTAAAGAGCTTACGCTTCGCCAGGGACGTTGGGCTTCATAACGCTAATCATCAAAATGATCAGCAGAACTGTCACGCTTAGGGGCATCTGTCACGAACGGTAGTAGAGGCCAGTTGAAATGTGATGGCACACGCGCAGAAACAAGGTTTCGTCTTTCGGCGAAACGGACGAGTCCATTTAAAACGGCGGGGGCGTCAGTTCAGTCGACTACTGGCAACCGAGGTGTGCGCATCAGTTTTTATTGTTGGTAGTAATGCTGGAAACACCATGTTCGGAGGTAGTGTGAAGGGTACTGGCTGCCCATTCTATTCACCAGTTTCCCTTTTACTTACCCTCCCATGCGTCACCGTGCACCATCACATTTCATCTGGAGTCTACAACGCCATGATGGAGTGTATTTCCACCCATTCTTAACATCATCATCATCATCATCATCATCAAGCAGAGATGATTTGTAGGCTTCTCACCGCGATTTATCTACCACGATGAAATGAACTTAGCGGTTTTAAAACACATGGGGTAGGTGTGGGTTGTATGAAATCAAGGAAGAATGTTAAATTTTCATTTTAACTCATAAGAAATGTAATTTTGCATAGGCTATATGTTGCGTGTTATTATAATCCGCAACAAAGACGAAGTAGTTCATCATCTGAAGCGGTGTTTTTCCAGCTTTATGTCTGCCATCCAAACCCTTAAAGCGCAGTGACCTTGGAACCTGCGGCCTAAACACCCTAAGTTACACAGCAACCCATTTAAGTCACTAAGTTGCTGGATTGTTCTGATGGCTCAAGATCCATATAAAGAGGATCTCATGAAACAAGTTCGAATCGCAGTCGTCAGTATGTGAATCCCTGCTCTCAAGTAGGGACCTCATTCCGATTTGGACTTAAAAACAGCGCTAATTTTTAACTGATAAGCGATTACTTGAGTTGACAAACATAAGTCCATATTGCTAGAATTTTAACATTTTAAGGTAGTTTATTTTCAATGTTAACGAGGCAGCGAAGCCGACTAGCACCTACAGTACGTGCTAGACTTACTGATCCTTTGTTGTTATTACACCCCCTGAAGATGACAACTTGGAGTCGAAACGTATAGGAGCTGGCAATTAACATGAATTGTGTTTTATGTGTGTTTTATTGCATTTTACTTCTTGCATTTTGTTGGTTAATATATTGAATTTAAGGGGATGCGCGGTATGAAAAACAATAAGAAATGTCTGCTTCCCAGAAAATAAAATTTACTCACGTACGTGGCATTTCAGATAACCTACTTTAAAACGCATAAAGGACAGCAATGCTGAAACTATGTTAACGTAGCCAACATTCAAGAAATGCTCTTGCATAATAAGGTGGGCAGAGAAGTTCAGTTTAAAAGACAAAAAAAATCAGCTGTTATATTTTTTCTTCTTTGTGTTTCTCTTACTACATTTTTTTCTGGATTTCTTTCTTGCTTTCTGTGTGTCTTCTATCTTCTTCTTTCTTTCTTTTTGTACCTATTTTTGACTTATTCTTCCTTTCTTGCCATGCAGTAAAAGTGGTTACATCACTGCAGCTCTTGAATCATTCTCTGAAATTATTCGTTACTAGTCCTTCTGCGAAGCTAAAAGAGACTCACCTAGTCAAGCAATTTCCCTTCTTTTATAAATCCCAAAACCCCATTACCAATTTCAAAAGTCCGCGTCATTTTACCCCGTCGTGAGCAAGTTCAATCCAGTACAGGAACTACTGTACTGTACTGTTTCATTCCATGCACGCCCCTTACGACAAGAGTTGTTAAGCCAAACGCAACCTCTGCACTGTAGGATCACCAATTACATGGGCTGCTGATCAGCTCAAGTAACATTTTCGCATCAAACCTCTATACCCGAAGGTTGCCTACTCCCTCCTGAACTGGAGGATACGGTGTACCGTGGCGAAAATGATCCACGTTAACAGCAGGATGCTGCAACTGGCCAAGTTTCCTCAATCTGTTGAGCACGATCTTGATTATGACAGAAGAACAAAACAAGTTCAACCAAAGTATTACAGTCGCAGTAGTAATCTAGAATTTAGGTTCGACGGGTTTGAACAACCGTCGTGTTATACGAGGACTATGGCGTTATTCCTCAGTGTGTACAGTCAATGCCGTAAAGGTTGCTTGAAACACGTCACTACAGCTCAGTCTCAGAATTTAACCGTGTGCCCTTTGCTCCGAAATGCCGTTAGAAGTTCCGTATCGAATGTAAAGTAAACTTCACACTTCGAAAGATTAGTCTCTATGTTTTAGGCGTAATGAGTAAGGTAAAGGTAAAGGTTACCCCTTAACACGCCAATTCAGGCACAGAGGGAAGGCAGAGTTATAGCTCTGTCCATTTTCAACCTCACCTCTAAATGGGGTACGGTGGTCAAGGTCACGCTTTAGCTGCTTTATACCCCCCCCCCCCCCCACCAACCCCACAACCCCCCTAACTAAATTCGTGTGGGGGAGCCGGCGGCTCCCTCCCCCCGTGGTTGCAAAAAAATCTTCCCCCCCCCCGCTGGTTTGCCCCCCC
>Ga0136643_10013799_pt1 | contig 12110 bp, 9 predicted proteins | sample TergutLab28metaG_FD_96883 | JGI IMG/M metagenome (GOLD analysis project Ga0136643, IMG submission 96883) | Labiotermes labralis P1 segment gut microbial communities from Petit-Saut dam, French Guiana - Lab288 P1 (version 3) (version 3) | ecosystem: Host-associated > Arthropoda: Insects >...
CACAGACAAATGCAAGCCGTTTATGTTGATCAGTGTGTTGATGTGAGCACAGCAAGACGCTGGGTAAGGCGGTTCAAAGTGGAGAATTGGGGCAAGCAGATTTGAGTGACAAAACACGAAGTGTAAGGCCTGTGACTGCAAGTGATCAGCTTCATCAAGATCGCGTTGAAGAACTTATCCGCGGAAATCATTGCATCAAACAAAAAGAAATTGCCGTTGCATTAGGAATTTCTAAGGAGAGAGTGGAACGCATTATTGCTGTTCTTGGATTCTGAAAAGTTTGTGCCAGATGGGTACCGCGCATGCTGTCTGATGAAATGAAAGCTCATAGAGTTCGCATTTTTCGGGAAATCCTGGAACGTTTTGAAAAAGAAGATGAGGGTTTCTTAAAGAAGGTCATTACAGGTGATGAAACTTGTGTCCATCATTATGACCCTGAGAAAAAAATGCAGTCCATGGAATACAGCAATAAGGAATCACCTGACCCTAAAAAATTGAAAACACAAGCCTAGGCTGGAAAGGTCATGTTGAATGTTTTTTTTTTTTTGGAATTCGGAACGTGTTGTTCTTGCAGATTTTCTTGAAAAAAGAAACAACAATAAACTCTCAAGGTTACACTGAAACTCTTACAGCATTAAAAAGAAGAATCGAACGGACTGGAATAAGAAACGAAACACTTCTTCAACACGACAACGCCAGGCCTCACACAAGTGCAGCAACAAGAGATGAAATTCAAAGACTGGACGTTTTAGCGCTGCCGCATTCACCGTATAGCCCAGATCTGGCTCCAAGTGATTTCCACCTGTTCCCAAAAATTAAGGAGCACTTGAAGGACCAGCGCTTCAGCTGTAATGAATAGGTGAAGTCTGCAGTGAGGAAACGGTTTCAAAAACAAAACACCAATTTTTTAATGGACGGATTTCAAAAACTATTGCAGCATTGACGGAAGTGTATTGGAAGCGCGTGGTGATTTTGTAGAAAAATAATTATGCAGGTTTGAAAATAATTGATGTAGGCATATTCCTTTTTTATTTCATTAAAATATCTTTTCGCGTTCATTTTTTCTTTAAGTTGAGGCAAAAACTTATCAGTCCGCCCTCGTATTTATGTACATTCATATTTACCAAGGGCAATAATTTAACGATTTTTTATTGGTCTTTAAGCTGATGTAGGCTTTTGCAGATTAAAATCTGCTGACGCAAAACCAATTAAAATGCCACAATGAACAGACTAAAAAATTACGTTACCTCATTTATGTTTAAATATTCACCAAAATAAAGGTGCTCAAACAAAATCTATAGGCAAACGTGTTGATATTGTGGCATAAAAATTTCATTTGGGCTAGATTAAAGTAGTACAAGACATAAAAGAAATTTCAGTGCACGTTACAGATATAGCGTAGACAAGCAATTTGATCCTTTTAAAGCCTATCGGTTTCTTTACGTACCACCAGGTTTAATATTAAAAAATTCTACATTGTGTCCTCTTCGCGTTGAGCGTTTTTTACGGATCTTAGAACAAACAGCGACTTTGTATTATGCATCAATAACTGGTTGGATTTTATAACCGTGGTGGAAAATTGTTTACTACGTGGTACGGGCTGATTCATTATATGAAGCAGAATAATTTTAGTGTTTAAAACGTTGATGTAATCTAAATCCTTAGAACACTTTCTGATGAACACACACACACGCAACGCAATTATGCTTTTATTTTAACATCTTGTGCAGAAAAACATAAGAATTAATGCATGTGACAATATTCTGTAAAGGAATAGTCATGAATTTGCCCGGTCGGAACCACTCACGTTCAGGTGGCTTACATATCGATTCGTTTTGACTCTGACCCAGAGATATAATCCACATTCCCTAGGGATGCCGATTTTCTTTACTTCCACACCTCCGTCTTTAGTCACAGCTACAGCGAACCAATCAGATTTCACTCTGAAAAATACACTTTACTTTACAGCATAGCTAATTCTTTCTCGACATAGATGTGTCTGACAGGCATTTATACCTGTACTGTTGTCTCAGACAATATACACTTTATTTCTGCTCTGTTCAAGAAATGCCTGCTTTATTTTTAAAGTTTTTTGTTGTTTAATTTCCTCCAGTTATTAGCTACTGCAACTTACTGACGTCTAAATCGCTTTTCTCTAACACACTTAATATAAACGAGTACTGCTACTTCAGAGTGACCGACACAACACGTGAACGTCAAATATTGCGAAATATGTAACAGTAACAGTAACCACTATTGGATAGACAGATAAGAAAGACCCACATTAAGAAGGAAGAATCCACTGTAAGACACAGTGGATAAAATCTGATCAAAACGGAATTCAACACTATGATGAAAAATAGAACCTGCTCTATTGGAACTCCAAAATGTTCTAATCATTTCAACGTTATTCAGGAGTGTCTCTCTTTAACATGTTTACTTATAATAAAAAATGATAATTTCTAAGTAAAAGAACGTGTTCACATTCTAAATAACAAACGAGATATCAACGTAGAACAGATTGCTAGTGAGTAATACATATTTAAATTGCTCCTTCTTTTTACTATTCTTATCCTTTCAGTAGCGCGTTTAAATATTCTGTACATGTCTGTTTACTGGTTCCAGTTAAGTTACTTTCAATTTTCGACAGGAACGTCTGTTCATATAAATTCATACATATTTTTTCATTAAGTGAAGAACAGTAGGTAAGGTAATGATACAAAAGGGAAATAATAGTGATGTTCATTGCTTTCCGCTGTAATTTCGTTTTCCTCTTTCCAGTCTTTTACAGGGAATTTTACGTTGGTTTTTTTTGTATTATCTGGACAAGAGGAATTTTTCGAGAAAGATATTTTCATGTTTAATTCACATTCAGTTTCATTCCGGTACTACGGGGTAATTATTGTATGGTCTCCAGTGGGATGGACTTCGTAGTGGTTTAACACACGCACACACACACACACACACACACATATGTGTGTGTGTGTGTGTGTGTGCGTGTGTTGACAAACACATGCATACATCATACCACACTATAAAACAGGACAATATCGCGACAGAGGTGTAGCCTTGTATTTGGGAAACATCCGGATCTAATCTCGAATGGATAACGAATATTCTGAATGATTCCGTTTTACTCTTCAGTATCTTCACAGAAATATAGCAAAATAAGGCATGACAGCTGTGTTCCAAATCCTTACAACCAAACTATTAGTGATCATCTTTCTATCGCAATCGACAAACAATATCTGCAGCTGAAACAGTGCTTTTTCAAATAAAGAAAGTCAACTAATGACACTACAGCAGGGCCCATTACATTCTACAGATTCTGACAATAAAAAGACTTCATGATCTTTGCTAAGAAATGCGTAGCTCTACAGCGATTTGGACGTAACTTCTCCTCATTGAAACATACTTATCTAGTGCAGTCTCTTAATATTTTGCCAATGGTAAGCGAAGAAAACAAGAATATTATACTAACACGCAATGTTAACATATTTATTTTCTCATGACATTCTTAAACGAGTATTTTCATTATAATGTGACAGTAAAGGATGCTAGTTAAACACATTTTAACGAAGAAAAATGTAATAATGTTACAAATATAGAATTTATTGTACAGAGTCCCCATTTCAGCTGCCAAACATCTTCACTTTCTGTCAGCTTCCTTATCGTATAAATGTAGCCCATTCAGCCAATCATCCCACGCGCGGCGGTGAAAACCGGTATTTGTCAGATAAAATAAGTATCCTGTTTGCAGCATTTGGCCTTATGTTTTATTGCCGCAGTGTGAGGAAGCATTTCGTTCAGTTTTGAATTCAGAATTACGGATATTCTATATCAAGGCAATAAACTACGTTTGAAATCTATTTTATGTGTAGAAAATAGAACACGTTGTTTTCCGTTCTCATCTCATCGAAGTTCACGTGTTTGAACTATTGTTAACATCGTGGATTGAACGGTTGACTTCTTTTGGTTAGTGATCCTTTGTCTTCTAGCAGATGTCTTTGTCTCTTCCGTGCTTCGGTTGATATCCTACAGACACACACACACACACACACACACACACACACACACACATATATATATATATATGTGTGCGTGTGTGTGTGTGTGTGTTCCAGATTCGGTTCTTACATATATTTTGCAAGCGTTCTAGCCATTTTATGTCTCTTTATATTTTGTTGCTGTAGGCTATACACTGTTTTTCCCAATATTTTCAACACTTTTATGATACGCGATCCCTTGTCCTGTGGCAGGTCTAAGGACATGCATGTGTCGTCTTCACCCTTCTCACCTGATATCTCGTTAATAATGTACAATTTCGAATACATTTAAAATCACAAACACACCTTCCCCTTAGAATCTTCATAAGTGGATTGATGAGTCACAGTATTGTAATGAGTGTGTCACACAATTAAAAATTGTATCCGAACCATGGGAATACATACATGACGGCTTTCAGATCATGTAAACATCCATCCATATATACATACACATATATACATACATACATACATACATACACACACACACACACACACACATATATATATATATATACATACACACCCCACACATTATGTGTATATATATATATATATAACACACATACATACACACATACACATACATACACACATACATACACACACATACGTACATACATACACACACACCCACATATATATATATATACATACATACATACACACACGCATATATATATATATATATTTACATATATATACACATACATACATGCACATATATATACATATATACGTACTGATACCATATTCGTGACTGCCGACTTACACTTGAGGCTAATTATGAGCAATAAGTTCTTTGTATTGATAAAACATTTTTAGTGAAAGAATAGTTAGAGTATTTCATGCTTTATTTGTGGGCGGTGACTTGGCAATTGCTGGTGTCGGACATGTCTTGTTCTATAATCATCCTTGAAGTCAGTTACTCCTAGTGAAACGAATTCTGGAGAGACAGAACAGCACTTTCGTACATTTGTGTGGTTCTTCAGGTCAATGTCGAACGTTTCTGTGTTGTTTGTGTCGTATTCTTCTTGGAAGCATTTAATGTCTGTTTTATTGCCGTCGTACATTTTATGACTTAGATATATGGAAGCAAATAGACGCTGCAACTGAGAATTGACTGGTGATTGACTCCTTCTCTAAATGTCTCTAAAGAACATAAAGTTAAACGCACATTATAAGAATTACAAGAAATAAAATACAATTATATCAGAAGCAAGGACACTTTCATTGAAAAGCTTAAACGTAAAAATTATTCTGAAAATACAAAAACAATTTGCTAAACAAAGGAGTATAAAGGTTTCATCAGGCCTTGAAAATTATTCAATAGATGAAGAAAATTTTTCTGTGGATCTCGAAAAATCGTGATAGTCTTTATAGAACACCACCATTTTACCTTGCCCATAGACAATTTAATCAAATCCACATCCTAAGGCCAACACACTCTAAGATCAAACTTGTCGGTTCCCTGTCATCTGTTTCTTGTCCCCTCCAGCAATATCTTCTTTTGAAGCTCCAAAAAGAAAATTGGTTATAAGTTCTTCACTTTACCGTACATACTACATCCTCTTCTTTCAAAATCTTCTTGATTCACTGCATAGCCAGTCAGGCAGGTCTTCAATATAGAGTTATGTTTATTTATACCCCATTTGGTCTTTCGCAAGTTAAAATACTTTCCTCGGAACTCTCTTCTCGTATATCCACAATGTCTCTTCCGTCCTTCGGAGCAAACTCACCAGATTCGGAGTTACTGACCCCGCACTCTTGCTTGAGTTTAGTGGAAATTCTAAGTTCTTGGTGTGTAGAAGACTCTTCTGCCAAGGCAGCAATATTATGAGTTCAGGTATATTGGTGACAATATCCGAGGAACATTTTTTTGGAAAAAATACTTCTGCAAGAATGACGTAGGCTGTAGAAAACGGAGTTAACAGGTTCAGGGAATAAGGAAAGCGAGTCGCAAATTCTGAAAAAACGTGAAGATGAAAACGAAAATCGTTGAAACAAAGCTTCTTAGACGTGTAACAAGAAGCAGACAGACGGGCTGGTAACACTTATTGTACGTATTGGTGCAGAACTCGAAGCGGCCAATGCAATTTATACGTACAGTTGAAAGACAGGGAGGAGAGTGGGTCCAAGTTGCGAAAACTTTACTGCAGCGAAAGGGACTGAGGGACATAAGCTGTCTTCGCACAGTAAGAAACCAACAGTTTTTAAAATGATATTTGGTAATCAGAAAAATTTCTTATGAAGTCCTGTTACATGAATTACTATTCAAATACGCGACATGTCAGAACTAACCTAAAAGTTATACTCAATGATCAACAATTAGTAATAAAACTTTATTATTTACTGATTTTACATACACAAAAGACACAGTATACAGTACGAATATCATGCTTTATGTCTTACGTAATGCGTGTTTCAAAATAGTCACTTTTAATACCGCGCTAAAGTAGGAGAAAGCAGCAGAATTCTTTTCAAAGCGACCTAGACGCAATCAATTTTCCTTTTGTTTCTCGCGTGGGAGAAAGTGTAGTTGTATACTCGGAGTCACTTCAGCTGTTCCATACTGAAGACCGAAAAAGCAAACAAACCGTAAAATTTCTTGAATTTTTTTTAAAAAACCGTAACATTTATGAGATAATTTTGAATACGAAATGCGTAATGCACATCTTGTGAAATTCGTGCTTGGCATAGACACTGATTCGGTTAAGCCCTACGTAGCCCAATTAAATCGTTTCTATATTCAATATTTAAAGAAATGAAAGGAAATTCGTGCATATTTCCTGCCTGTATAGTGTGATGATTTTAGTTCGCTTATTTTTGCTACATCTAGATTAATGCAAAAAAAAATAATAACTCCACGACGAGTGAGGTTTGAACATAATGAAGAAGCCTCCTAGAAAGCGTGGGCATAACTTTGGAGTATATTTCTCAATACCGTTGAAATTCCACGGTATATTCATCGACATAAAAGTGAAAAGCGCGATCAGGTACCGAGAACAAACTGACAATGCCCGGCGCTTTGTTACAGCACTCATTTGATCTTGCACTCCAGACCACGTCGTGCACAAGAACACAGCCTCTACACCGGCCGTAACCTTCACGGATATGACCTCTGTTCTGTCTGACAATGTTCAAAACACAAATTTTTTCTGAACATTTAAAAATATATTTCAACATAATATTTTGATATGCACAGTATATAAATTCAGAGACATTTATTGCGTACCTATAGCTGTACACGAGCACAAAACATAATTATGAGACATGGCAGTAAGCACAATAGTCACATCCCTTGTAGTGTTTCCAGTAACGCTGACAACGATGTGCACTACGGGTACCAACAGATATTGTGGGACTGTAAAATGATTATTTAGACGACATGTAAGGAGAGTGACACTGTTGAAATTTCGTAATGTCAGATCCGGCGCTTGTACACGGACGTCAAATCTGATTAGGAAGAAGAAGACAGACCTGTTACTGGAATTCAGAAAGTTTACCTGAGACAGCTCGGTTACTACAGTGGCTATACTAAGTGCTGGAAGATCGCAGAATTTGTTTTCGACTTCCGAAACAGAAAGAAATTTGATTTTTTTTTCAAGCATTCCAGACTGCTTCTAAAACCCAACCAGCCTCACATCCAGTGCGTACTTGAGGATTTCCTGAGATTGAAGTAGCCGAAGCGTAAAGCTGACCATTCATATTCTTCTAGTTCCGACGTGAAAAATGTGTGGCTCTGTATTTATACCCTCCATAAGTACTAACAACTATTCTTCACACAGCATGACGAAAGCAGCAGGTCTATTGAAATAAATAACATTTTAGCTGCCAAGAATCTTACTGTGTTTTAATCAAACACACAAATCGTCATCAAAGACTCTCAGAAAATTAAAGTTGCGAATCATGCGCATACCATAACTATCGTGGCGTATTCGATACTGTGATGCTTCGGAGAGTTTGTGGCCTCAAAAGATCCTAGCAACAGCACTAAAATCGAATATGATAGGAACTGAAAATTAATTGTAACACCCTTGCTGACGTATGTGGAAAACACAACAGTTCAGAAGCAAGGACACAGTAGTGCATAGGCCTAAGAGGAACGGGAGAGTGCATGCGCACAGAAAAGCTGGTAGGTCATCATGTAAAATGATGATGGAAGTCGTTCGACTTTTTATTTGTACAATTCTCAAATATAATAATTTACAAAATTACATTCAGCTGTTTGCGCGTTTTGAAATGTATACAGCCAAAGAGACAGTGATTATGATAACAACCGTTCCACAAGCATATATATTGACCTAAGGATATAAACAAAACTGAACTTTTGCGGCGTAGAGGTAGACTCATTTACGAGTGTGTGGAAATTCAATTTGAGTGAAAGAAAACAAATCTGTCGGCAAAATTTAAGTATCGGTGGTCAAGTTTTGAAAAATGTCAAGTGGTATGCAAAGTGAGACAATATTAGAAACTGGATATATGGAAGAAGCTACTAAATAATTGTTAAAAATTTATTTAAAATACGTAAAGCCTAATTCCCCGCACCGTCAGACTGTAGTCTAGTTAGAACTCAACAGATAAGAAAATCAAAAAAACAAGTTTATGGACTCCCAAAGCAGTCGTTCGTTCTGGTGTCGCCATTCCAGGGCTGCAGTAACATCTTCTCTTTAAGTGCACAGAGGGACCCTGCCACTTGCTAAGGTTATACAGCGTCGGTGACATAAACAACAGATTACAGAGCACATGTACACCGATACTGAGAGAGGAAACTGAAGTACTAGGAAAAAACCTCAGTACCACATTGTCCACCGTAAGTCCCACATGGAATGACCATTGATCGAACTCGGGATTTAGCGGTCAGAAGCCTGCGACTAATTGCTTAGCCATTGCACGGCTCAGTAACCTCGTGCATTTTATGTCATAATACAGCAGATGCAGGGGACACAATGACAGAATATTTTGTGTAGCATCACAAGCTAGGATCAGGCTGCACTTTGGAACAGTCTACAACAGCATTCCGCTTAACCCCTCGGAGAAAACAGCAGGGAAAAAACAATAAAACAAGATAAAGGAAGTAAATATACTTGCAGGCAGTGGCAGATACTTGTTTTTCGCCAAAAGGGAAGCAGCCATTTTTGGCTTTAACAGGTAATTAATTACATTTGCATGCACTGAATCATAGGAACATTTGTATACGGACCTGTTATGCATACGACACTCTGGAAAAACTCCTTAGTTATGTCAACCATCAACGTTTCTTCGTATAGGAATATTTGTACAAAAACGAAGCAGAGGTAGGAAGGAAGAAAGTATAAGCAGGCTACATTTCTTCATGAAACACAACTGAAATGTGTCACAGTGCACTAAGCCATTTAGAGTTGGAGACAGCAGCGTGAGTAATGACCGGCACAACGCAACGACTGGAAGTATCAAGTCCTGGGAAGAAATTAGAACAGCTACTCTTCAGTAAGTTTCTCAGTTTTTATAGAAAGTTAGGAAGTAAATACCAGTTAAAAATTACCCATTTTTAGGCGTGTTCGCGAAAATTGCGAGAAGTAACTATTAGCTTCGTCATGTCTGTCGGTCTTTCCTCTCCCTACAGGGAACAACCTGGCTCAGACTGGAAGGATTTTCACGAAATTTGATATTTGAATATTCAAAAATATTGTCTAAAAGATTCACATTTCATCAAAATATGACAAGAATAAAGGATAATTTACATGACGCCCAATATACATTTTTTAATCATATCTCGCTCTGTTCTTCTTAGAATAAGAAACGTTTCAGACAAAAATGGCAGAGAAACAAAACACACATTTTATAATCAGTATCTTTTCCTGTTTATGAGATAATGTGTAAAAGTATTGTAGATCCGGACAGGCCACAGATGACAATATGGCACATGCGCATAACGTGCTGGATACCTAAGGCTACAAACGCACATTCAAAATATGTAATACTTACTGCTTGTTACAAAAACGCGCCCCAGTGTTACGTTATGTGTACATTGCCTGTCCCGTACTGATATATTTTCCTTACGTAATGCCTAACATTGCAAGGAAAAACTCGTCTATTTTTTTCAGGGGCTTTCAAACTCTCTTTCCACTGACCTAGGCCCTTCCCTCTTCACAGTGCCTGCTGTTATGGAGCGAATGTTTACAAAGGTATAATACAGAGCACTTGGGCTCTTCGTCACAAGAAGTATGGGTAGGCATTAAAGAAGGAGGTGTGCTTGAGTGGAAAACAGACTGACGTTCTTCTATAGCACACATCTTCCCTACCTAAGAAATTTTGAAATTAAGATCTAATTTTCTAGTAGAAGGAACGTAATTTTATGCAGATTTAAGGCTCCTAAAAGCAAGAGCAAAGATTTTAAAGTGAAAGTCTTCTGCGCTGGTATGCAAGGTATCTTTCATTCTGGTCTAAAGCTCAATATTTCTTCTTAAAATAAACTTCTTTCAGTTTTCAACTGTAGCTCTAATTTTTGCGGTAATGACTTTAGGAAATTCTGAAAGGAAAAGTTTAATATTTTTAGTTCCGTTCGCAACATAGGGTTTGTCACTTACCAAATATCTTCTTAGGTTTAATTATCTTTCGGGGAGATCTCACGATCGCCCTATTTGTGTAAACTGCAGAGAATTTCGAACATCAATAATTGGATATTCTCGAATCATGGCGTTCCTGCCTAAATGCGATAATACATGTCGGACGAAAGAAACTATGTTTGGAGACAGAAGAATCATATAATAGCACTGTGATACTCTTCGCCTAGAGTCGCCTATCTGCACTGACAAACATTAATAATATAAAAGTATCATCTAGGAATGCGTGCGGTTTTTTATGCACTAGGAAAAAGTTGTAGCAGGTTGTTTGTGTTTACGAGTGACATATAATTTTTTATGGATAGTATTTTGTTTTTATTAGCAAAGCTGAATTATATATATAATATATAACACTACTACAGGTTTATGACAGTAAAAATGTCGCTAAATTGAATATTTTGCGGGAAAGAAGAATGGTCCATAAACAACAAACGCAAGCTATAGTACTTTTATTAAAATATTATGGGAACTGCAAAGAACGCATTTAAGCCTAGTTGCAAGACAGCTACAATAAAATTTGCCGTGGGAACTTAATTTCGAGGAGTAATGTTTTAATATAAAGTCTCTAATATGGGCCTGATTATACCCTTATACTGCAAAGGGTTCATCGACAGATATTTGCATTGCACTTCGCATAAAATGCGAGTGTAACACTCATTATGTGTGAGATTTTTCAGGGTGTTGTACATTTAATCCAAGGCAATAACAGTTAATTTGCAACTACAAAACCTTCTGACTGGAGAATAAATTCACAACAGTGGATATGCTGTAGGTTACGTCTATAAGAAAAATGAATATCAGCGTAAAAAGATGTGAACAGTTGCAGGTAACGTATGTTAAAAATAAGTTATTCCAAACAGGATGAATATTTTACATTTTCAGTTTAAAAAACAGATGTAGGTAAGTTTCATAAATTTCGCAGATATGACTATGGGATCCCGCTGTCAAAATGAGTCGTGGATAGAAATGTGTAATTTTTCACCCCTACATAGCACAACCGAAACACTTAACAGTGCGTAGTACCAAAACGCCTCTCGGAAACAATCGTGAATTTATCACATCCAGTTAATCTATTATTACACCAACCACTGCACATATATAAAATTTATAAAATTTACACATTAAAACATTAAGAACACTCCGACATGTTTCGGTCCTAAGACCATCATCAGGGAGCTATATATTCCTTGCTAAAGTCACACTAGAAATAGTCACAGATTAATTTCATTGTACAAGTTGGGTGTTGTGGCAGTATGCCATGTTGTGTAATGTTATGTTGCGAAGAGTGCCCTGCTACGGATGTGCATTCTGTGCTTCGTTGCATAATAGTGGCATACTGCCACAACACCCAACTTGTACAACGAAATTAATCTGTGACTATTTCTAGTGTGACTTTAGCAAGGAATATATAGCTCCCTGATGATGGTCTTAGGACCGAAACATGTCGGAGCGTTCTTAA
>Ga0136643_10013801_pt1 | contig 12109 bp, 10 predicted proteins | sample TergutLab28metaG_FD_96883 | JGI IMG/M metagenome (GOLD analysis project Ga0136643, IMG submission 96883) | Labiotermes labralis P1 segment gut microbial communities from Petit-Saut dam, French Guiana - Lab288 P1 (version 3) (version 3) | ecosystem: Host-associated > Arthropoda: Insects >...
CAAGGCTTAAGAAAGTTCTGAAAGGACACCGATTTGAGGCAACGGAGGACATCAAACAAAATTCGACAAAGACACTATTAGACATCCCAAAAGAGGAGTTCACAAAATGTTTCCAACAGTGGCAGAAACGTTGGGCGAAGTGTGCAGCTGCGGAAGGGAACTTTGTTGAAGAAAGTTTGGTTAAAACCCTGTAAGCCTTATCTACTTCATGTACTGTGGTCAGTCCGGATACTTTTTGAACAAACCTTGTATATATAGTTCTGTTATTATTGCAAGCTCATATACTGTACTTGCATTTCCACATTACCTGACTTCTAGACCAGGATTCGTCTCTAGTTATGACCTGTTAAGTTGGCACATTATTTATGCTGCTCTTGTTGATGATAGGAAGTTGTGAAGAAAAAATACAGGATGATCTCAATGCTATACAATTCGTATGTACTTTCATGAAAGCTGGTCACTTGGTGTCCATAATTTATGTGCAGAAGTGAATTAGGGGAGAGCAAATGGACATATTAACAGACACATGTAGATAACAGGGGTGTTAAAAATCGATTTCCCTCTTTTGGATCACTAAAAGTCTGTATCATCTGTTGTGTGTTTCAGAACATTAATGTATGTGAGGTGTGACCAGTTGGAATTGCTTTTGACCAACATACTGTAGAAATGGTGTTCTGTTGCTGGCATGCTGAAGGGTACAGAAGGCATGGTTAATGTCATATAATACATTGTTCAGTGAAGACTGCGTCACTGAATATAATCTAAAACCATCACCAATGATTTGTCACATATTTACGTGTATAACATTAGTGAACTATTATAAGTGTGAAGATTGCTGTCTTCTGAAATGACTCCATATGCTGTAGCGGATTTTTCCGTTATTTCAGAGGGGCCTACTGCCTACATCATCAGAGTAGATAACTCTACCCTGGTGTTGGAGATTCATCTGGAATGTTGGTAGACATGTACCAGACTACATGACGCCACATACTAGAAGACAGAAATGTTCGTAGTCATCACTGTAGAAGCCTCAGATGTTACATGTTACACATGTGTTTTGCTTTCTTCCAAGTTTGTATCTGAGCCAGTAGTTTTGTATGATTCTGACAGCTGTTTGAATCTTACTAGTTCCAGGTTGTGGAGGGCTAATAAGCCTGCAGCTGGGAGGGAATCACACTGATGAGAAAGTCATATTTACAAGCCCTGGATACCCTGAGGGCTATGCTGAAATGTTGAACTGTGAGTGGATCTTTGAAACAACACCTGGGAACCACTTGAGCTTAATATTTGCTGACATGGACCTAGAGGAATCTGACTCTTGCTTCCTTGATTATGTGCAAGTATACAGAGGTAAGAAGCATGTCCATCTGTTCACAAGAACTGCTGGATAATGTTGGAGAATGTAGCTCATGAGAGTAGGCTAGAATGATATTATTACTATATGTTTCACTATTAGCGTGCCTGACTATTGATCCTTCCGTTATAGTTCACAATCAGTATAAGTCATGAATGAACAATTAAGAATAAAGAGCAAGGCATGAAACAGATGTGAAGAAATTGACTGACTGAATAACTTGATGGAGGCTGGTCCTTGGCAACCCTGTAGTCACCCAGTTAGTCAAAATGTCGACACATTTTCTGGAAACCAGAACTTCAGTCATATTGTAACAGATAGGCCTGTGGGTTTAACAGATAATAGCATTTATAATCACTACAGTTCAAACAATTGGAACGTTCAGGAAGTGAAACAAAACACTCACAAGAATTTCAAGAATCACTTACAATAGATTAACCTACACTCATACATTCAGTACTCTGGGCTCACAGCCCTATCTACAGTTTGCTTAGTTCCATTGTTTACTGATGTTCACAGCACTGAAACTGGTCTCGAACCAAATACTCCACAGATTCACTTCAACACTCACTCCACGCTGTGCAGTTCTTCAGCTAAATCCCCTTCACTCCCTGCCATCCACTCTAGTCACTCTGCTATATGCCTCACAATGACATGGCTGTCCATCTCTTGCTGTCTGCTGGCCTTATATGCTGCGTACTTCATTTCTAGAATCTACTACTCTCGTCCACTCAGCGCTGGATACCCCTAATTAAAAGTTTCTGCCTCTTTCTCATAAGAGAAGTGTCTGGCATACCGGCAACGTTGACTTCAGTGGCTTCGCGGGTTGCCACACTACTAGGCACTGTTAGCCTCTGTTATGTTATATTTTCAAGAGCCTGTTACTAACAGTCCATATATCAGTTCCATGCTGTTGTAATTATTTGCAAATAATGGCATGCTGTACTACAGTATTGTATTATGTCTGTCTTACCCCTTGCCTCCACTGGACAAAATATATTTATCACAGAATCAGTGACTGTTGCTGGTCAGGGTGACTGGGATCTGTTTCTCATCAGGTGCAAGTACATGTCTCTTTGTTACCATGTCTAGATCCCTGGGGCCTCACACAGCTACCTATTTGGTGGGTACCAGGAACTCTTTCCTTGGTGGTAAAGTAGCCAGGGTGCGAAAGCTGACCACTTAACAAGTATCAGTTGCTTAGATTAACAGTTTGAAGCCCATTGGCAGCTGCTCATACCACCAGATGTAACATTAAAAATTATAAATTCTGGCCACATAGTGTATGTCTGTATTTTGCATGGATTTCAAAATAAACATTAATTTCCCTATGCAGTATTAACTTACAGGTTTTTGTAATGGAGGCAGTGGGTGTTTATAGTGTGGTATGAGCTTAACCTGTCATTGTTGCATACAAAATTATCTTATTGAACATTCTTTCTATAGTTGGATGAATTTTATCAATCAGCATCCTGACTGCTACAGCTCTCCTTTCGTTATGCCACTGCTACGTAGTTGCTACCTAATTTTTGTTACTAACTTAACTTATTATTTACATAACTAAGGATAGCCACAAATTCACATTCATTATTACTAACAAAACTTAGTATTTCACATGCCTAACTCTTTGTTGTCTCACCTGTAATCTAACCCCCAATGGTATTATGACAACGCACTGCACACCCTCTTAACACGTTCGGTAAATATCTAATGGAAAGTAAACATATATGTATGTATGTATGTTTGTATGTATTAAGTTCAGATTCTGTCTAGGACATTACATTAGTGCTCATGGCTTGTTACCATGTTTTTCCGTCTAACTACACTATGTATTTTACTGATGAACTGTACATTCCAAGCAAATAGCATTCTTGTATAAATTTGATTTGACTTATTTCCGTTTTATTATCATAAGTATTTTATTGTAATGACTCTTTGTGTATTATATATTGTTTATACCTGACAAGTTCTATATCCATCTCGGTGGATCTCTGGAATACTAAATAAATGAATGAATGAATTGTATGCATTTATGACACTTTGTAGAAGAACTGGCACAACTTTACTAGTGTATTGTGTGTCAAAATATTTTCATTTTATATTTCCACCTCTGCAACTTGAATACCAATCGTACTTTCTAATATTAGATTGGTCCAAGAATTCTATGAACTCACACAGTTTTGAGCAGCGGTGTTGCTTCTGTATTTATTAGCAAGGTGAGATTCTTCACTGCTTTTCTCAGGTGAATGTTGGAGTAGTGAAATTGATGACATCTGCCATCTTGTCTATTTTTATCTATGATCTATTTAATGACACTGCTGGTAGCTCAGAACATATAATACTAAGTGACATAATGATTGATGGGTAATGAGTTAGAACCAATGTCATAGGAAGCAGACATTGCATAATTGAAGCTACTGCCCTGGAATTTTCTTGGAGGAACTTGAGGAAGGCCATTAGGAACCTGAGAATATGTCCAGGCTGTGAACTGCGATTTGAACCAAGACCTTCGGAATACAAAACGGCAGTCCTACCCACTTAACCACAGTGTTAAATATAAATCTTTTATGAATGGAAAATGTGAGATGTAGTGTCCACCTGAGTGTACTCCAGGTAGTGCAGTGATTGGAATTGTTGAACAGAATTAACGATCATGCAGTTTTTGTTATTGCATTAGTATTTAAACATAGAATGAGTGATATATTAAGGCCTCATAAAATAGTATTAGGACTGAGCAGTATATTAGATAAGCTACAGTGGGAAAGACCGCAACTGCTAGGGACTTATCCTGACTTGTTATTGCATTTGCAGACAGGTTTATACTTGCATGATTTCACGCTTCAGCTGCTGCATATGAGATCTTCACTTTTCTGGGATTTTATACAGCATAGATGGATAGTTAATTACCAAAGTTCATATTTCATTTCAATGCTTATCACTGTTGGTCAGGTTCAGAAGTCAGGCATGTTTGTTGCATTTCAGTTTAGTGATTTCAGAGAGTATGGGCCCTTATATGTGTATTAAAATTTTGTGAGAAGATCTGAATGAAGCAGAGAACAAAATGGTAGTTTACAGGTTTTGTGATTTTACTTGGGAGCAAGTGTCCATCAAAAGTGTTGCATTTCCTGTGTGCCCTTCAATGAGTAGAAACAATATTCTTTAGCTCAGATGCATTATTTAATGTAAAGTGATGAAATATTGACTTTGTGAAGTGGCATGAGGTAGAAATTTCCTGTGGCTCAGGTGGAGTCTCTTTAACTTGTGATGCGGTAATGAGGTATGTCTCAGTTAAGTTAATTCCATAAGTACTGACACAAGAGTGGAAAGAAAGCTGCTTGTCAGTTCTTGCTTGCTTGGATGTGTGGAAACTGATGAACATATCTTAAAGTTATAAAAATGTGTGATGAAACATTGGACTGTACACATGGCCTTGAAACTAAGCCACAGTGATCAGGTAGAAATCCATTTATCACTGTACATCAGGAAACATAATGCCAATGCAAAACCATTCTCGTGCTAAATGTTTCAGTATTTTGCTGAACCCAAGTGAGAATACCTGAAACTCTTTATTGTTGCTGGAATTGAGAGAAAAAGTTGGTGTTGATAAATAATCAAGTACAAAGCAGTGGCAGAGGACTTAGTGATTCCAGCAGCTGAATTTGAGAAATGTTCCCTGAATTGGCAGGAATGGTGCAACAGCTGTATGTTTTTGTGCTGAATTTTAATCACCCTCATGTATGACATTTGTTCTAGTATGTTGTGAACTCTGGAGGGGATTTTTATGAAGCACAGAACATGTCATACAAGATGTCACCACAAATATCATAAGGTTGACTTATAAATCTGTACAGTTGAATAATTGCTGTAGTCTTCAGATACAAAGTATTTTTTTTATGTTGGCAGGGCAACAAGGGTTGCCGGACTGGAAACTCATGAAGACACTCTGTTTGTCAAATGAAACATATCAATTGATTGAGTCTACACACCTAATGAAAGTGGTGTTTCATACCGATTATTATGGAAATAGGACCGGCTTCCGTGGAACTGTTAACATAGGTAAATATTCTGTTAAAAATTATTGTTACTAACCTTTATAATTATTTGTAACAACCCATATTCTTATTTTACGTTGTGAGGAGTTTCACCTGTTTCAAGTTAAGATTCATAGTCAGAGTAGTGGCCAGTAGGGGCTGTAAGCGTTGGTGGTCAGTGCCAGCAGCTAGTTGGTGGTAAGAATGTCTTGGCAATGTATAATACTCTCTGATTGTATTTTCATGGTGGATTTCATTCAATTCAACATTTATTGTTCTTAATTACATTATTAGAGACATATCAAATCAAGAAGTATGAGATGTTTGGGGCTTGTGACATGTATGGAGGAAGAGAGGTGCATATGGGGTTTTGATGGGGATATGTGAGGGAAAGATACTGCTTGGAAGACCTAAGTGTAAATGGGAGGACAATATTAAAATTATCTTCAAGAAATAGGATGGAAGAACATGGAGTGGGGTATTATGAACATGGTAATGACTGTTTAGGACCATGAATGGAAGGAAATTTCTTGACAAGATGGACCTACCTCAGCAGAGTTAGTCAGGTATGAGACATACATTCCTTACAGCAAATTGTATTCACCATGCTAAAAGATGTAGATGGGTAGTGAAAGCTTGTTCTGGATGACAGTGACTTTTTAAACTTGGAGTGCAGCATTTAGAATATGCTTCTCCACCAGGGCTAGCCTGAGACATGTGGGCATTGTGGGCAGGTTAATAATTTGGTGCCCCAGGCAGGCTAATAATTTTGCGCCCCTTAAAACCTCTATTCTTTAAGCTTTTTTGGCCTAGGATAGGGTTTTTGAGAGTGCCTGCCCAAACTGTGGATAATTTTCAGAGTAATTAATTGCATGTAGAATCCTGCATTTACTAGCACCATATTTCTGAATATTCCATTGACCACATAGTGCCCTGGGAGCAGCCTGGCAGGCCAATTCTCTGCATATCACAATAATACTCCATTTTACTGACAATTTGTAATGTTATTAAAAAGTCTACTGTAACGCCTAATACCTGTTACAGTCTTGTGACCTTTGGGGCACACTGAAACCACTCCCAGAATGAAACAGTGTATGTTTACGGCTACTTCATTATGTCCAGTGACACAAAAGGTGTTTTAAAGTGATTGGTAGTCATTGTTAGTTATTAGAAGTACAGTCTTACTGAAAAATTTTTACTTGATACACAAATATGGCATTCATGTTATTTCACTAAGAGTCAGAATTTATGCAGTAGTCACTACTGAGAAGTTGGGACCCATAAAATTAACACAACATACATATAACCTAGCACCATATATCGTACCACATCAACAGGGAGATAAACTGCACTTATAATGGTCTCTGTGAGAGTCACTGTTTTTATTATTATTGTAGTATTTTTTTAAACTCTGTCAAGGAAATTCAAGATTTATTAAAATCTGACAAGGTTAATGGTTACTGTACATGAAGACCAGTGTACATTCATGATAATATTTCACTGAATTCTTCTTAGAAAGATACAAGTTTCAGACAAAATTTTTGGAGAAAATCAAAACACACATTTTATGTTCAATGACTACCCCCCCCCCCAATCATGCTGTGTATGAGATAAAGTAGAAGAATCCTGCAGAACTGGAGAGGCAACAGTTGGCAATATAACATGATGCATGCATGTTGCATGTTTGATAACTAAGGCTATAGATGCACACTCAAAATGTGTAATACTTTTTACCTTTCCACAGTAACAGTGGTCACATGAGCATGCCTCATTGTTACTTTGTACATTCGTTGCCTCTCTTGTTTGAATTAGTGCAATGTTTGACTTTTTGCACTTCTGTATCTTCAAAATTCTTACAAGGAAAATATGTAAAGTCTTCTCTTATGAATTGTTAAAGCACAGTCTTGTGAATACACACAGCACCTCACAGTATAACAAAACTACATGATAAACAAGATGCTGCTAACCTATTTCAGAGCTTAGGTGATTAGTCACTGTCCTATCACTACAGAGGCTCAAGTTCCATCCCACACAAATACATGTGTTAATTTTGGTGGACGAAGTGGCACTAGAGTAGGTCCCCCCCCCCTCTGCAGGTACTTTACTTTGTCATTGTCACTATGACTCCATCAATGCTGCAGACTCATATTTCATTTATCTATAGCTGACACTGTACAGTATAATCCTTTCAATTGACAGCATTGTTCACACAGCACGTCTCTGTTTTCCATAATGATGTTATTCTTATGTGTAACAGGTTGATGGTAAGAAAGATATGGAATCAAGGATGCTGATACTTCACTACATTCACTCCATCTGTATTTCTAGTTAGAATAAAGAAACCAAAGTCCCCCATTTCAGTAGTAACACCTGATTCACATAGGATGGAAATTAAACCTGTATGATAGAATCCTGATTTAAGATTTTTTTATTTCAGATTTTCCTGCATATTGGGTTTATTTTTTGTCATCCTGTCCAAAGTTCAGTGTAAATAATTTATAATTTTTCTCAATTTGATATTTCCCAGTTTTAGGTTTTTGCTGCATTTAAGACACAAAAATTCATTCCCTACACTGATCTGGGGCCTTAGTTTAGAGATTATGCTGACAACTTTTGAATTTGGGTTGCATTAATAATGTCACGAGTATGTGCAATGAAAGTAGTGTGATGTCACAATAGATTGTGAACTATCACAGCAGTGTCCTGTTGATTCTGAAGGTTTAACATGCATGTGATTGGTCAGAAAGCCTGTGTCAGGAGCCATAGAACTGTTATTGGTTGATAATGAATTATGGATGTAAATTGCTTGATGATGGGTGATTGTACATGATGCTTACAGAAGAATAGATTCATAAAATATGTTGTACAATAAAACTTTAATATTTGTTATTTGTCAAGATTTATTCTTTCATGTGCCATAAAGTAAATATAAAAATATGAATGTAAAGTGGATTACTCTTTTTTGGACTTCACGCAGTGTAGATTTGTAATTCCATACCATCGTTTTGGTACAACCTCTCAGTGCCATCTTCAAGGATCTAGCAGTCCAAAACTGCTTGATATCATATACATTGCAGAAGATGCCTGAAATCATGCATAATAATATTATCTTTGATTTTGACACAACCCCTGTTGAAAGGTATTTCTTGATTGAAGGTAAACAAGCTTATCTCCCGAGTGAATCTTAAATTGGGGTTCTACTATATTTGTGTAGGTCTAGGAGCATTGCAAGCTATAACTAACCATGTTAGATTGATGTTACATAAAAAGTGCTTATATCAATGGTCTTTTTTAATTATAGGATGTTCTTTTTGCTTGAAACTTTTGCTAATACTGTTGATTTCTTGTGTGTGTCAATTTCTTGTGGCAGTGAAATTCTTGGAAAAGTCTCTTCACTACTAATATGCCATGATGAGCTCCATATGCCAAAGCAGTAACATGTCCTGTTTTAATCATAATTTCTGGTGCCCATTAAATGTGTTCGTGTTTTAACAGCATGTGGTGGAATGCTGACTGGACCAAATGGTGTGATTGACATGCGGAATGAGACCCGAGCACTCCGGTGGTTACACACGTACAGTAGTCTGAAGTGTGAATGGAATGTCACTGTAAGACCTGGGAGGACTATAGCAGTTGAGTTCCCTGTGTTCAATGTTCCATCATTGGACGTAGCTCACTGTGCACAGAACTACGTTGTGGTAAGTGATGGTTTAAGAGCCACATGTACCATTTTTTTCCATGGAACTGCTTTGTCCTTGTAGCTCATTTGTGTTTAGAATCAAGAAATATCATGTCCTCCTAGAGTAATTCTCACAGGAATACTCAACTTTGTAGCTTACTTCAGTGATACCCAAAGTGTGCTCTGCAGATCCCTAGGTATCTGCGACCAGTTCACAGGAGATCTGTGAGTATGTTTCCGTAATGGCTGTTTTGAAGTATACTTATTTTTTAATTAAATGCATAATGTTTTATGAAAAATAATGGAGGAACTTCTTTCATTGGCAGTATGTTTATTTCATATAACGATTAGAATGTCTAATTAGGAAACTTCCTGGGTCCACAAAGCATGGGACAGTAATTTTAGTTAAGGTCAATTCAAGCAATGTGTTATTTTATATGCCAGTGTTATGTGTTGGTATTTGTTCGAAATCAGTTGTGAGATATAATTTTTAGTATTGGATACTTATGATCTGTACACTGTAATTTATGTGGGCAAGGATGTGTGGATCCTTGGTTATTTTTTGAAGCCAGACGGGGTCCACAGGCAATTATATTTTAGAAACAGGGTCTTACTTTGATCTACAGCTCATATATGGGCTATACTCTTTTACACCTTCTCTTGCTGTTTAGACTGATTTACCTGTGTACTTCATTTCTTGTTATAGTTAAGGAATGGGAGATCCCAGCACTCTCCTATGTTGGGACATGGGAAATTCTGTGGCAGTCAAGCTCCAATAAATATTCCAGAAACATCAGGAAATGAACTGAGTGTTACATTTATGGGTTTATCACAAACAGCAGTAAGTTCATATAGAGATTATCTGAATAAGAGCTGAAACAAATAATAATTTCCATTGGTATATGCAGTTTTGATAGTATGGCATGAAAGAAGGAAATGTTCCTGTGCATTCATGCATTAGACTAATATACATAATTTGTTTTACATGATTTGTGAATATCACTTTCCCAGTAGGAATAAATTGCTAATTGACTTTCAGAGAATGATACAAGCCAGTGTGAAAAGTCAGTGTAGTGATTGTTGAATGTGCATTTACTGAAAAAGAATAACAAGAATGTGAAAAGTGGCACAGTAATGCTTTTGCCTTTGACATCACAATATATGTTATCTTTATTAATGTTTGTGGTTCAAAACAAAAATCTTTTCCTGACAAACAATGAAAATCACAATATAGGCACTGGACAAAGAAATAATTTATACCTTCCTCAAGCAATCTTAACCATTTACCAAAAAGGAGCTTATTATTTTGGGATAAAAATTTTTAGTAATTTACCTTTAGAGATTAAGAATTTTGCTGGTAACCAAAAAAATAAAAATAAAATAAAATTGCTCTGAAATAATTTTTACACACTTACTCATTTTTCTACCTTAGTCAATCATGAATTAAGAACTGTATCACAAGATTTTATTATAGTGGTATTTTGATTTAAGATTTCTGTCTATGCGCATTATGTAAGTACTCTTAACTTTTTTTGAGTTCTGTCTAGTTACAGTATGTAAGTATTTCATTGACTGTATATTCTGAACTGATCACATTTCCTTGTATAAACTTGATTTGTTACTTTTGTATCATAATCACAAATTACTATCATATGTATCTTACTGTCAAGACTCATTTTGAGCTATGTCTGTTGTTATATAATGACAAGTTCTATATCCACTCTGATGGATCTCTGGAATACTCAATAAATGAAATGAAAATGAAATGAAATGTAGCCTTCACATGTGGAAATCTTCGTTATATTTATGTTTAAAGTCTTGAAAGTTAATGCATTCCTGTAAAAGGTTAACATTTTTTATTTTTGCCTCACAATTGTAGGTTCCCACAGAAGTCATTTTGGTGTGTTGTCTTTTGGGTTGTGACACCGTGTAATCTCATAGGTATTTACCAACACATTGGAAATATTACGTTAGCACCCTTGGTGTAGATGTTAGTCAAGCTAATCTGTGTGGGTTGACCTTATGGGAAGGGTGAGGGTTAGAACTGCAAAGAGCTATGAGTGACTGTTCTGAGCGGTAGTTGAGGAGGAGGAACTAAGCCCTGTATGGGCCAATCAGAATGGAGTAAGTTCCTAACAGGGCCTTTACACAGCTATACAAGTTGCCTGCAGTAAGTAGTACTGCTATGAGTGATGAAGTGGGATCACTGATGTGGATGCATCATTCCAGGAGTTCAAGTTGGTTTACCGAGAGGTGTCATTGGCTTGCGGAGGTCGCGTAGTGCTATCAGAAGGTAACAATTCAACTCTGATCATGTCACCACGTTACCCCAATGTCCCACCACCACATACTGAGTGTGAGTGGATCATCATGGCTCCTGCGGGTGAGAGGTTGCATGTGGAGTTTGTTGACCGTTTTGATATCACTAGAACACAAGAGTGAGTACCTGTCACATGTATCAGAATTTTAACCCTTTTAGTTTTGTATATTAGGTGTTATTTCACATGTTCACTCCCAGCAGTCCCTGTTTTTTTTTGTCAGTACATGCTTACTTCACAATGTACTATTTTTAAGTGCAGTTTTCTCCTAAACTATTGTAGGTAGGTGACTGGATATATCAGAGGGTACAGAATAAAAGTTCTAGTATTGTTTTCAAGTGTGACATATTGTGTCATACACCCCTGGATGGAGTGAAACACCACATTTTATCAGAACATCTTAAGGCAGTTCATCACCATTGTGTTTTCAGTCAATAAAACCAACAAATAATTCACCAACACAACATGTATTGCAAAGAATATCAACAGTTACATTAATAGCCGGGGACCACGGTAGCACAGTGGTTAAGGTGCTGTGCTACAAATTGGAAGGTCGCTGGTTCTATCCCAGCTGGTGTCAGTGTATTATTCATTGACATAATCCTTCTGATCACACTTTGGCCCTGAGGTCAACTCAGCCTCTAACAGAAATGAGTACCAGGAGTTTTTCCTGGGGGTAAAGGCGGCCGGTGCATAAGGCTGACAACCTTACCACCATCCTGTGCCA
>Ga0136643_10013803_pt1 | contig 12107 bp, 6 predicted proteins | sample TergutLab28metaG_FD_96883 | JGI IMG/M metagenome (GOLD analysis project Ga0136643, IMG submission 96883) | Labiotermes labralis P1 segment gut microbial communities from Petit-Saut dam, French Guiana - Lab288 P1 (version 3) (version 3) | ecosystem: Host-associated > Arthropoda: Insects >...
GTCTAATTCACTGGCCTGCACGTTCCCCCGACTTAACCCCCTTGGATTTCTGTTCATGGGGATGGCTGAAGGGGGAGGTGTACAGCACCAAAGTGGATACACGTGCTGACCTTGTAGGTCGCAACAACATTGCCTGTGTCCGTATCAAGGACCACCGTCATGAGCTACGGCATGCAACGCGTTCACAAGTCCATTGAGGTTGGTGGCGGCATCTTTGAAAATTTGTTATGAGATGTGCCAGACGTCGACGAGCCAGGGTTTTGACCATTGCAGATCATCAGTAACACAATGGTGAGTACCTGCATGTATGTGATGTTGTGATGTTTTTTATTACGTAATTGCTGTTCGTGCTCGCAGGATGGTCCGTATTTTCTTTTTACCATATCTCGGTAACCGTTCAAAATCGGACCCATGTCCATATGAACTTTTTTTGCTTAGAATCACACATACTATCATTTCCCAAAGTATTGCAGATTACTCCTGAATCACCCTGTATGTTCTGCCTGTACAGATAAAAGTGAATATAGCATCAAGCAAAAACACACGCTGCCATCCAGAACGAATGAGTGGAGCGTCCCGTCACTTCGCCATACGCCACCACACCGTTATGCTTTACTAAGGTTAACTTTTTTTATTGTATTTTATTTTTTAATAATTCTGCTTGAAGTGCTTAGCATTATGTGCTTTTGCGTAAAACCGCCTTCATTTGCCCTGTTATCGGAAATAAAGGCCAGTAAGTTCAAGTGTTCACCTTGCTGACGTGAGATTGCATGACGTTACGCACGTAAAATTTGTGTGTAATAGACAGCGCTGTTGTCACGTGTTGCGCGAAGCAGGGCAAAATGGACCTAAAGGTGTTCTGTTCTTGAGTGATTATTCGCATTAACGTAGCATTTTTCTTTTTTTTTTATAAAGATATAGTTCTGTGTCATGTCTGGCGTGGTGATACACCATTTGCTGTTTTTTTTTATGTCCCTTGTGTGTGAAGTCAGAGACGGGTTTTGTATGTTGGTTTGTGGAAATGCGGGAACAAGCGGCGTTAGAAGAAACAGGTTCGCCCGTTTGCTTTGCTTCGCAGGTTTGTTGGTTTACTGCAGAATGGCAGCTGGGCGTATCTCCTGCGCCGTCATTAAAATCCTGCATTTTCTCCAGATCATGAGGTTTTGCATGATTTTGAGAAGTAACAGCGAATTATTATGTGCAATGACCAACAAATGCACAATGATTTCACAAATTTACACACTCCTAAATGTTTCGACAATATCATGCAATCCTCAGGGAGCTTGTAGTCAGTACCTTGCCAAGTTCCACAAGTATTTCAAATGCAGCTGTTGGTAATACAATTTACAATTAAGATGTTTCACATAGTTTTTATGCAAGTTCTCATATTATAGTCGTTGAAATCTCATTATTATAGAATTTTAAAACATGAAAATTTCCCTATATTACAATAAAATGGGCAAAAATCATTTTGTCGCTACATTTCTCATGAAGTCAGTCATTGTGGTGACCGATATACAGTCTTCATATTGATACTACTGTCGTGCTGTCCCGGTGTGTACATGCACGCAACATGTAGTACAGTACAATAGTAACAGCGAACTGTTCTTTAATATCGTTAAGCGTTTCATCTTTGTAGTGTGTTTTCTTTGAGGTAGGAATTGTATTTTAAACCTATAATATAATTTAAGCATGTAAGGGGTAATGGTAGACGTGTGTGTGTGGTGTGTGTGTGCGTGCGCCTGTGACCGTGTGTGTGTGTGTCTTTGTGTATCTGTGACTACGTGTGTGTGTGTGTGATATTTACAAGATTCACGAATTTTACAGCAGTCAAGGGGTCAGCGCCGAGAATTCCAAGCGACAGTCGTTAGAGTGTTACCCAAGCATACATTTCTGTTTGCTGTGTGTGTGTGTGTGTGTGTGTGTGTGTGCGCGCGCGCGCGCATAACGGCTGTTCAGCAGGTAACAGATTTTGCGTAAGGTGAAGAGACTTCTTTCACCGTGAATTCAATTGGCAGCACTGCCGCCGTTCCACTTAGGCCGCGCTACACTCTAATGGTCATGACCTACACCAAGTCTGGCGCAAAGTACGCACGAGTCGTGGCAGAGCGAACTGGCAGATGGTGTGCAGTACGGGAAACGACGTTAAGGTTTTTGATTATCCTGTATCAACCACCGAGATACCGTGCCGTCTATATATAGTGCACATACACACACACAATGCAGGCAACATTTTGAATTTTGGAATTGTTTTAAACATTTGACGTGTTTAAAATTCAGACCTCACAGAAAACAGTCCATTACGTATCGAAGACGCCCGTAAATACTCTGTACGGAAGTAGGAATTACGCAACTACGCCATCTTATGGTACAGTAGAGTTCCGAATGGTAAAGAGCATGTGGCACATTCTTTCAAATTGCGAATTTTTTTCTTCGTTATTTGTAATTAAATGTGGATGGTGGATATATTTGCTGAGTGTTAGTGTCCTGCAGTACGCGGGTGGCCCTGAATCCAGATTCGTATTTTGAATACAGGCAGTGCGATAGGATATTCCCAAATAACTGCTTTCGTCTGTAGGCGGTTATTTTAGGCGAATATCGGATTGGATCGTATCCGGTGGCAGGTTTCTTTTGCTGGGTCAATCGTAGGCGTAACTTCGCTAAGGAATTTGACGTTCAGGTAACCGTGCTTCGTGATAAATTGTTATAATTAAACCAACTAGATGCACTAATTTCTCAAATTTATTCTTGGAATAAAACTATACATGTTTCGAACATTTCCTCTGTCCATCATCAGGAGTTTTTCACTGTACACACAGCAATGGTGTATGTCACACAGGTTTGCTGACAGCTCTCAGCAAACGTGTGTGAATTTGGATAATAAACTTGGGGCGGGGGGGGGGAGGTTGACAAAGTTTGCAGTTCCTCTCTTCACTTGAAAAGGGCGATTCATGTGCCCCCATTCAGCGTCCCACAAAAAGCAGATTTATTTTTTTTTGTCTTTACGCCAATCATATAATTATTTATATTTTTTCTTTGCCCCCTCTTCAACTTAGTAGCCAAAAAAACTATTCTTAGGTAAAAAAATATTGGAGGGCATTTAACTATCCTCCTTGCGACCCGAAGTTACGTCTATAGGGGCAGCCATCGGTATTTAAAATCTGCCCCACATTCTTCTGGACAGAATCGGTTATGTACAGTACGAAGGTCGCGCTGCCCTTGTTTCCTAAAACGTGTTTTGGAAGCGATAAGGTCGTTTTGAAATGGATTAGAACCCACTTACATGTCGTGTATGTATGTGCGGTATTACTGTATTGTGTAGTGTATGTGTAGAGACAGGGTGGTGACGGTCCATGTGTAGTGGTGGCGGCCAGTGCGTGAAATTCCAATGATACTGAACTTAAACCTTACAGATTATTTTCTTCTTCCATTGGCACTACGGCCCACTGTGGGCTTTGGCCTGTCGAACAATGTCCTTCCATTGTTTCCTATCTGCCACCACCTCTCTCCATCTTCTCACTCCCCAGCACTTGGTCTCTTTCTACTTCCTCTTTCCATCTTTTCGTGGGTCTTCCCCTTCTTCTCGTCCCTTCCAGTTCTTGAGTGAAGATATTTTTGGGCATCCTATCCTTCTCCATTCTCTCTAGGTGACTTAACCAGCTTATCAGTTGCCCTTTTATCCATTTTACTGTATATACAGGGCGCTCCCGGCCGTCCAAAAGGTATTGTTGTGAGGATTTTAAGGTTCACTTTGGTGGACACTGTCCTTCTTTTTCTTCTTCTTCTTCCATTGGCACTACAGCCCACTGTGGGCTTTGGCTTGTCGAACAATATCCTTCCATTTTTTCCTATTTGCCACCAACTCTCTCCATCTTCTCACTCCCAGCACTTGAAGATCCCTTTCTACTTCTTCTTTCCATCTTTTCCTGGGTCTTCCCCTTCTTCTCGTCCCTTCCAGTTCTTGAGTGAAGATCTTTTTGGGCATCCTATCCTCCATTCTCTGTAGGTGACCTAACCAGCTTATCCTTTGCCCTTTTATCCATTTCACCATATTTCCTCCTTTGCTCATCTCTTCTAGTTCTCGATTCGTTCGACTTTTCCATTCCCCGTTTTCATATTTAGGACCATATATTACTAATTATCTAATTATGACAATAAACATGTATGAACCCTGTTATAATAAAAATACGTTTGTGAGAAATCCTCTGCCTTTCGTCCACATAGCGTATTTATGCGTTCGCTTTGATTCTGAGAGGAAACTGCGATTATTTGTCTATGCTGCCTTAACAAATTGGTTTCAGTGTTGGTGATTCGAGCGGTCGTAGATAAACTGGCGTTAAAAGTGCGTAATTTAGATGAATGTCGTGCTTCAGGCAGCTTAACAGAAATGACGGGATCCTTTTCGTCAGAAACTTCGCGTTGTGAAGGATAAACGGGATCCCCTGCTGCAGTTTGTTTAGTCTGCTTGCAGTTCACACTTGCTAGACAAGTTGCCAACTTTACAGTATGCTTTAATATAGGTTCAAACTGAACGGTCTCTCTCTCCCTCTCATAGACACACAACACATACTGGGTCAACTTCTTACACAGTTCAGCAAGAGTTTGATGTGAAATAAATAATTTGTCTCGTGTGTATTGTTGCTAGTTTTAAGTTGTCTTGTGTGTAATTAATTGTTGGTTAGGTTTTAGCCTTGTGTGTTGTTGTTTGGCCTTGTGTATTGTTGTAGTTGTCTTGTGTGTATTATTGTCATTTTATGTGTGTTTTTTGTACTGTGTGTGCATTGCTGTTTTTACTTTAGATGCCGGACTGCTGGCTAGAAGTCAGTATTCGGAAGGTCCTGCGACCGGCCACCTCGACACAGGTTTTTCTTGGTTTCCCTTTTTCTTATAAGCAAATGCTGAGATGGTTCCGAACATTCCAAGTTGCCACTACATGCTTCTCATGTAGCCCTCCCGACTTAAATTTATTAGTAACCAATTTCATATTTTGTATGCATGTAAATAACCACTGTCATCGAGTGGCAACCCAATTGCAGTTAATGAATATTATTATTATTATTATTATTATTAAATAAAAGGGAAAACATTCCCATTACAGGCCTGGACAGGCTCTGAGGGTTCAAGGAGGCTGAGGCTCCCAGATTTCAAGGCAATAGGCACATGAAGGTGGTAAAGTTGTCATACTAACGCACCGGCCGTCTTTACCCCAGGAAATATTCCTAGTACTCATTTCTGTTAAAGGCTGAGTCGAGACCCCAGGGCAATAAATAGTGCGACCGGAAGGATTATGTCAATAATAAATTCTAATGACACCATCTGGAATCGGACCCGCGACCTTCCGGCTTGTGGCCTCAACCAACTGCGCAACCGCGTGATGTTAAACAAATAAATAAATTGACGTATTTCTCATTCTGACCTCTCTCTCTGCCTACTCACTGTATGTGTAGAGGGTTACCGTTGCATCTGATCACACTCAGTGACACACACGTTACACTCGGTAGGATTCCTCTGGACGAGTGATAGGCCTGCTGCAGAGACCTCTGCCTGGCAACACACAACACTCAGAAGAGACAGACATCCACGCCTGTGGTGGGATTCGAACCCGCAATCCCAGAAATCGAGCGGCCCCATACCCACGCCTTAGACCGCGCCTCCACCGGGATCGGCTACAGCAGTTTTCGTTCTGGCTTGCTGGATGCTTGAAGTTTGACGCCTTTGATATCTTTGTGACGAAATGCGTTGTCTCAGCGGTTGTTGGTACAGACCGGTACAAACGGAGGCCCACTGGGCTGCGGATAAAATGGCTGATACTTAATACTGCTGCAGGAGAGCGGTCCGTTGTTCGAATCCTGGAGGGAGAAATTTTTTAATCTTCAAAACATCCAGACAGGCTGTAGATCTCGCCCAGCTTCCTGCTTAGTTGGTACCGGCATTCTTCGTAAGGAATAAAGCGGCCGGAGTGTGGTCTGTAACTTCCATCTGATGCCGACGGTAAGGATGGGTTGCACTCTCTCCTCTTCCACTTTATGCGTTCACGGCTTGGACAGGGACACATTCTCTATACTAATTCTAAAAATGACATCTCCAACATGGCACCAAGTCCCGATTTATACCATGCGCATGCGTGTTAGTCATGGCCGGTGTAGTCCGTCTTGCGACAGTCCCGCAGCCTATCCCACCGAGAGCCCTCCTGATAGTGCGATATAATGTTTCCAGCTTCTTATTCCAGTACCTTATGTTGTCGCTGGTCATACCGTAGCTGCTTACGTCTTCTTCCTCGTCTTTTCAATATTTTAACAACGTGATTTAGAAGGCAGTTCTGGGGCAATGATAAGGTAAACATACAGCGTATTACGTCACATTTAGGGGTGAACGGGGTAGGAGACGAGGCGCGGTAGCAGGAAGCAGGACTGAGAAACACCTGCGCTGCCATAAAGTGTTACGGCTGGTGACCAGTCTATCGCGGCTGATGGGCGGACCTCATCTAGGTACGTGAGTTGGCAAGGGCAGCGTCTTGAGTCCTTACCGGCAGTCAGCTGCAGTACTCATTTTAGTCTAGTGTCCAGTCAGGCAGCGGACTTGTGTGATGTGTTACTTCACGCCACACGCAGTGATCTCAAACTGGGTCCCGGGGAGACATAAATGAGTAATGGCGGAAGAGTTGTATTGGCTATTCAAAAGTTGTACATACAAAAACGTAAAGTGATCCCGTTACAGGCCCGGTGTGGCCCAGAGGGTCGGTAGAGGTATAGCTCTACTCTTCTATGACCGTGGCACTAGAAGGCGGTGAGTGGTCAGCAGCACGCCCCAGCCGCATTTTACCCCCGGGATAGACCCGGTACCCATTGTACAGGAGGCTGGGTGGGCCCCAGGGCCGGTCTGGACGGGCGGAAAATCTCGTCCCCACCGGGATTCAATCCCGGACCATCCAACCCGTAGTCAGTCGCTCTACCGACTGAGCTACTCGGCCCACAAAGTTGTATGTAGGAATTGAAATCTGTGTGGCAACCATTCCGTCACTGATTGCACGCAATAAGTCCACACTTCATTCCAGAAGCTTCCTGATTCTGTAGTCAGATCAGTCAACAGCGCTGGACATGGACAAAGTGGATGTGTCAGGCTAGTTTGAAGTCAGCCGTTGACTTCATACATGTAATGTACAAGATAAAGAAATGCTGGTGTTTAATTTCATATGTGACTTATTGTGGAACGTAGGGGTTCCTCAGTGCTACTCCGTTTTATGGTTCCTTGAGGTAAAATAGACTGAGTAGCCAGTTGTGTTGTTATACGTATTGTTTGTGTGTAAATGTGTACTGTACTACTGCCACCGGGTGGCAACCCAATTGCAGTTAACAAATATATCGTGTCATACATATATATATATATATATATATGTAATAAAAAGGTAAATCAGTTCCATTACAGGCCCGAGGTGCCCAGAGGATTCCAGGGTGTTAAGGTTCCCAGATTACGTGGCAATGGCCCAGAATTGTGGTAAGGTTGTCAGCCTTACGCACCGACCATTTTTACCCCAAAAATGCACCTGGTACTGATTTCTGTTAGAGGCTGAGAGTCCACCCAATACTTACATGTATCATATATAATAGGGCAGTCGCAAGGAGACGGTTCCGATTGTGTATAGGTTTGTGGAGAGAGACGCAAGAGGCGAGTGTACGAAAGGTTTTCGGGGTTGGGCAGTGTAGAGGAATGATTTCCTAACGTTTCGGTAAGAGTTGAAGGTGCCATCTTCAGGGTAAATTAAATGTGTGAGTCTCGGTTTACCGTTATGTAGATGAGGCGGAGGGTGCAGTGTGGAAAGGTGGGCTGATTGGTTACCCTCTCACACGTCGCCCGCTGCCAGATCTGTATCACCCCGAAGGTGGTAACTGCAACGTTTGCCGAAGCGTCGGGAAGTCGTCTGTACGCAGCTGAACCCTGTAAGGGGGTTTGCGCGCGTTGGTTCATCAACAAGGAAAGCGTAAAATTAGAAGTATAAAAAGTTGCCATTGTAGTTAGACTGCGTTTGAAATGTGATGGCACACTCGCAGAAACCAAATTTCGTCTTTCGCGCGAAACGGACGAGTCCATTTAAATAGGCGGAGGACGTCAATTCAGTCGACTACTGGGAGCCTAGGTGTGCGCATCAGCGGTAGTAATGCTTTGTCCCGTTTCGCTATGAGCATTAGTCATCGAGCTACATCTGCTGAACTGAGCACGCGCATAAGCTGTTCGTCGGATTAGTGACAAAGTGACAATGAAAGAGCTTGAAGAAGAACGTGTGTGTGTGAAATTTTGCTGCGAACTTGGTAAAACGTTGTGTCGCCAGTAGAGGGGACTTTGAAGGGGACATTGCTTAAAATGCTGTAAAATGAGCAATAAAGCCTTTATAGCAAAAGTTAGGTCATTTTTTGAATGCGCCTTGTATTGTATCTGACCGTGAGCGTATCAGTGATAGTTGTCGGGCCCATCAAGGCGGCGAGCAGCGGTGGCAACTGCACGTAGGTTCATATACGTGAGAGATCTGCGAGTCGTACGACTGTAAGAAACAATGTTACGAACTTCTGAGGTGTGACGCCCAGTAGTCGGTAGAAAGATGGCAAAGTAATCTAAGAACCAGCTGCCTCCGTTTTCTAACTAACTACATCTAGTACTTGAGAAGCTGACAGTTCCTTAGCTAGTTAAGAAATTCCCGGCAGTGTATGGGAACGCGGAAGTTCATTACCGTCTTCACAACAGTACATCACTGGTAGGTACCTGTGGTGAGACTGATTAATGAAGTCCACGTCCCACCGTCTTGTTTCTTGAAGATCATTTTAATATTATCTCGCCCATGTACGCCTAGGTCTTCCAAGTGAACTCTTTCCCTCATGTTTGCCCACCGACACGTTTTATGCACCTCTCCAATCTATTATTATTATTATTATTGTATCAGTTCCGTGGATCAAAGCCCGTCCTAAGCAGTTAACAGTTCCTCAGCTAATCAAGAAATTCCCCGCATTTTGTGGAACCCGAAGGTTCATTACCGCACTTACAAGTGCTCGCTACCTGTCAGTATTCTGAGCCACATCATTCCAGTCCATGCCTCGCATCCGACTTCTTGAAGATCCTTTTTAATATTATCCCATCTATTCTTGGGTCTTCCAAGTGGTCTATTTGCCTAGGGTTTCCCCACCAAAACCCCGTATGCGCCTCTCCACTCCCCTATACGTGCTACTTGCCCCGCCCATCACATTCTTCTTGATTTCGTCACCCGAATAATGTGTGGGGAGTGACGACAAGCTGGAGTTACGTCACCAGACGGTGAAAGTCCGCACAGGGTGACTAAGAAGGCGCCGTCTGTTTCTGGATACGGAAAGCCGGTCGTGTAAGCCCGGCCTCTCACTTTACGGTTGTTAAGATGTGTCACGCGGCATTGTGTTGCTGTCACAATACGAGCTGACCGCTGTCAGTATTGACGAGGGTAGCTTTTAACACCTTCTGCTTGTTTGTTGTGTGCCGACAAGTGGCCTGGCGGTCCGCGGCCACATTGTACAGGCAGGGTTTCGTTGCAGACGGCAGAGTTCTTTATTGTGCTGGGTCGTAGGCCAGGCACGAGCCACGTGTATGTTGGCTGGTTGGCGCCACCAAGACACGTGAGGGACAGTTGTGGATGCAAGTTAGTAGGGCAAAATCTAAGAACTGGGAGAAAATCATGTCTCATGCCCACTCTCCCACACGGGCGGCTCTTGGATTAAACGCCGCGTCACTTCCAGACTTAAGTCACGGTAGACACGACGTATATAACGGATATGATTAACTGCATCGGTTGAGTGTCAATGACTGGCAGTCTGTAGTTTATCTGGTACGTTATTGCAAAGGTAATCTAACCCTGTAAAACACAGGTATTTTTACTATGTATATGTAAAGATGGGACCGGATTAGCTCAGTCGGTATAGCGCCTGCCCTACGGGCTGGAAGGTCCGGTGATCGAATCCCGTTGGGGGGGGGGGAGATTTTCCGCACCCGTCCAGGCCGGCCTTGGGGCCCACCCAGCCTTGTATAAAATGGGTACCGGGTCTCTTTCACGGTGGTAATTGGGTAGGATAGGCTATAGTATTACGCATCACTACCCCTCATACCCCGTGTCGTAACGTTTTCGCGTCAGATACATACACGCGCGTCACTCCTGTCCCCTACGTACCATGTACTTTGCCTCAACTCATTCTTCCCTATATTTGTTTCTTTTTGTATTTGGTTAGGGGTTCGAATCACGAAGGGTCAACATCCAGATATATCGATAGTGCCATAAAGAAATCACCCAAAATATATAAAATTTTTGTATCCCAATCTCTCACTCTAACCCCCCACCCCCACAGGGTCTTCGCATATACTGTTCTCAGAATGAGCAGGGATTGTTCTGCTGAACAGCATTAACTCGTTTATCTCTGTAATGAGAATAAAATGATTTCTGTGAGCTAGGAAGTGCATGTTTTTTAACACGTAGATGAAGTAGAAAAGGCCTGATTACTGCAGTATTTGACAATAAGAAATCTTCTTTCGTTGCCGCCATCAGCAAACAGCATCAGATTCCGCTTTCGCAACGAAAGCACGTAGCTTAGCGTGGCAGTGGTCATGGCCTTCACTGCGCATGCGCCGACATTTGAAGACCAGACACAACAGTTCTTTGGCCATGTCAAGGACCCTGGGATTATCAACATTTCGTGGCGCGGCGTGCGGACTGTAGTACTAACCACTGCCACTATGTAGCACTGCGATCGATTCTGTAACTTAAACAGTCCGGTGGTGTAATGGAAGGCAAATAAATATACGGCCACGAAGAATTGGAGTGATCACGGCGATGATTGTATAGTCTTCTGGAATATGACGCCGTGTAGGTTTGGGAATTAGGACCCAACATCGTGAAGGGACGTGCTGTCTCCAACTTGGCAGGATGACATACTTAAGAAGGAGGCAGCACGTGCCTCCGAACTGTTGGTTCCTGTCGTCCAAACTACACGACGTCATATCCCAGAGGGCCGTAGTTCGGTTAATATAGAACGAAATTTATGAAGGTTCCATTTTATTACTTTAACGGAAAATTTTTTTGACGGACTATACGGCGTCACGTGTTCGAAAAACTGTTTCTGGTTACATCTCGGAGTACCTCAGTTCACATTTTTATGTGGGTACAGAGACGTGTGCGGGGCCGGGATAGCTCAGTCGGTATAAGTGACTCGCTACGGGCTAGGCGGTGCGAGGATCGAATCCCGATGTAAGCGAGATTTTCTGCAACCCTCCAGGCCGGCCCTGTAGCATACCCAGCCTCATGTATATAAGCAACCGCGTCTGTTTTCTGGGAGTAAAGCGGCCGGGGCGTGGTGTTGACCACCCACCCCATCCAGTGCCGAGGTTAAAGAAAGAGTAGAACTATACCTCTACTCCCCCCTCTGGGCCTTCATAGCCTGTTCTTAGGGGTGAACTTCCATTTTAATACGGCGCAGACCTTCTGTCACGGTCTTCCATTTGCCTCATGAAATTTCCTCGCAAGATTCTGAATGTGTTTCTTGTTTTGCACGGTTTCCCGTTTTACGTCATCACGTGAAATTACTATATAGTGCGGTGTTTTAAGTGAAGTTGGCTCAGCAGCTGGCGAGCATGAGTTGCATGTAGCAACAGGCTGCAAACCCTTCCCAGTATTTACATAGACATTCTGTTCATAATTCGTAGAAAACACCGTGACTGTCCAGTACGAAGGCTCGAACTGCCCCCGCTTTTCGATACATAGAACTGTCACAGTAAACAGCGATTCAATAGCATCAGTCAGATGATCTTGGCAATGGAGTCGGCATGTTTTCTGTGAGGTAGGAACTGTATTATTAAATATTATTTAGAGGTACTTCAAGTTACGGGTGGGCCGGGTAGCTCAGTCGGTATAGCGACTGACTACGGGCTGGACGGTTCGGGATCGAATCTCGGTGGGGACGAGATTTTCCGCCCGTCCAGACCGGCCCTGGGCCCACCCAGCCTCCTGTAAAATGGGTAACGGGTCTTTCCCGGGGGTAGAGTGCGGCCGGGGCGTGCTGCTGACCACTCACCCACTTCTAGTGCCGCGGTCATGTAAGGGCAGA
>Ga0136643_10013804_pt1 | contig 12107 bp, 4 predicted proteins | sample TergutLab28metaG_FD_96883 | JGI IMG/M metagenome (GOLD analysis project Ga0136643, IMG submission 96883) | Labiotermes labralis P1 segment gut microbial communities from Petit-Saut dam, French Guiana - Lab288 P1 (version 3) (version 3) | ecosystem: Host-associated > Arthropoda: Insects >...
CACGCACACACCCACACACACACACACACAACACGCACACATACACACCCACACACACACAACACGCACACATACACACCCACACACACACACACACACACACGCAACACACACACACGCAACACACACACATTACTTGGATGTAATTACTGAGCCAGATGCATTGGCCGCATTATCCGAAGTTTATAATATTCGACACCTGTTGGAAAGGAGAGTGCTTGGACCCGAGAGACGGTCTGTACATAGCGGAGGTGATGTATAGAGTTCTGTCTCCACCTGTTACTGACGCCGCGGACGGCCTGTTTACCGGCTTGCGGGATAGGAACGAGGAGTACAATTAGCACAGATTCACTGGATGTTCAGAACCAGGTATTGTTTACACAACAAATAGCGGATGAAGAGGAGAGATTCAGCTGTGGGTTACAACGAACGCCTGCCCCTTTGTGCACTGTCACATTGTAACCCTACTGACAACATGAAGGTGATTCAGCATTGGCTCTGATTGGACGCTTTGTGTAACAGCCGTCCTTGTTTAAGGACGCCACAGCCTAAATTTGCATAATATTTACTCAGTATAACCTCTGTTATTTTGTGCGTTACAAAGCCTTTGGTTTATCCCATTACTTCTAACAAACGGCGGTTGTGATTCTGCGTGTTTGTAGCACAAATGCTTACTTGCTACTGTACAGCCTCAGGTATTGAATTACCATTCACTGCAAACATTATTGCTGGCGTTACATTTACGTTCCCAGGTGGATGTCACTGGGTGTTACGAAATATAGATTCCCTGATATTTTTACGGTACGTATATGTAACGCACTGTGGTTATTTTCGTTACGTCCTGTTGTGGCTGTTTGGAATCCTCGATAATCCGATACGTATCAGATCATGAACTTAATTTCCTGAAACATTCACCCAATTTCCCAGCTTTAGTTCCATTTACGTCTAAGTTAGATAAAGCGAGGTAGCCTGATTGGTCAGTAAGTCACTTGGGCATAGGATTCCTTCGCTACGACAATTTAACTTCTGCTGCTTCAGATAAGACACAGGGTCAGATAGACAACCACAACTACAGACAACACTCAATTCCTGTCACGTAGGTGACATAGGTTTGGAACAGGGGCGACCCTATCTGTGGCAAAAAAAAAGAATTATGGTTGAGGAATTTTTAGAAGTTCACTAAACACTGCGCTCTACCATTCTCTTCAATACGTTCTTTTGTCACAAATACAAGCTGATAATCGTATAAACTCGTAACCTCATCTCTACACAAAAGTGACCGAAGTATGTTAAAAGGACTCGAAGAACACTTTACCCTAAACAAAAACTCAGGTTTCATTTAGAGCCAGGAGGAATAATAAGTGCTGGAAGAGAAAAAATGGAGTAACCAAGAGAGATTTTAATTTTGACGGGACAGATTATGGTATCGGATCCTAATCTTGCTGACGCTACTGTTGATGGTAGAGATAAAAGGCAACGTAAAGTTGTCTGTGCGTACGCCATTCAGGCATGAGGGAGTGGAGGTTTAGCTCCACGCATTTGTAACCCCGATATTCGACACGGTGTGCGGTCAGATCTATCCCTAGGTGCCGTTTCTTTATTTCGGAGCAACAGGCTCCGGTGCGAACTGAATAGAAGGCTGGGTGAACCTCAAAGCCGATTGGGATGTTTTTCGAAGACAAACATTTCTTATCCCTGCGCGCAAATTTAACCACGAATCACAGTCGTTCAGGCCTTAGCCTAGATACTGTACCGTCTAGGCTAACCCGTCCGCATTGTCGGTAGTGGACTGACAGATTGAAAGACCAGATAACAGATCGTAACTTGGTAATGTCATATTTTTTTATTTTCATTGTTACACCGTGCATGTTGTTGAGTTACTCAATTATTATACCAACTACTGCACATATATAAAATTTACACATTAAAACATTAAAACGCTGGTATAATAATTGAGTAAATTTAGTAATTGGTAATGTCAGTTACACATTTAACAGTTTTTATGTCCAGCCCTTTACACATTACATACCGGCTGCGTATCTGTATATTACCGTACGAGTACCCACATTTCATACCACATAATACCACACATATACATATTACTGTTGAATGATAATTATGAACTACAAGAGGTGTCAAAAATTACAAATAAAGTGTGCAATAATGATTGAATTTGTTTCGTGACTGCATCCACGGGATGATGAGTTGCTGTAGAAAGGGGAGGGCTTGACAGGACAAATAAAACTTATTTCGCAGAAAGCCTGACGTGCAGAGAAAGAAATAATTATCATAAAAGCATAAAAGCGAAACGGCATGCAAAAAGAAAATATTCCCATTCTGAAGACTGAAGCAAGAGCATCATATCCTTCTAATGAATATATCAGTCAGAATGAAGTCTGCTTCAAAAGTTTAAATAGGATTTATTTAGCAACGTGTTACAGTCCACTAGGAAAAGAAACTTAGCGCCAGTAGGAAACAAACTTTAAAGAGTTTATAAGACGAAATTCGCGAGAAGAGTGTTAGACGTTAGTTTAGAATTTATTTCCCCTTGCTCCTATACACAAGAGGCTTATAATATGTATTTGTGTTGTTGTTTGTAGTTCATTGTAGACGCTAACAATGTGAAATGTATTACGATCAAGTTTACTGTTCCTGTCCTTAACACGCGTGACGGTGTACAAGGGAGTGGAGATACACCTCAAAGCATTCTACATCTCAGCATTATGTGAACGTAAGTGGCCAATTTCACGCCCAGACCGCATTAGCTCACGGCAAGGCCCTCCAATTCTGATTGAACATGAGGCTGGGTGAGTCCCAGAGTCGCTAAGGAAGATCTGTTAATTTTTTATTTCTATGGCGCAAAAGCCCCTAGTGGGCCAGGGCCTACTCATTATCGAGGCTTAACAATTACATTAATTTAGATAGGCCACACTCGGTAGCACTCCAGCCTCTGGACGAGTGATCAACCTGACGCAGAGATCTCTTCCTAACAACACAAAACAACCACAAGAGACAGACATTCAGGCTGAAGCACTAGTGCTTCAGCCTGCATACGGATACCACACCACCACAACGCAACACCAACACACATCGAACCAGAACCATACAACCCACGCAATAACTCATCAAATAAGTCGCAAGCTCCTGAGGATGGATGTATGAACATCCGAAACATGTTGAGCAGTAAATAATGAAATAATAAAGCAAGTGACATCAAGTTGGTCTTTCTTTATTCAACTCTCCCTAAGCAAATACGAAATTCACGAACATAAAATTTTAAATAATCTAACTTCTTGGATAGGGAAGGCACCAAGAGCGGTCTGAGGTAAATTACACAAGTGCAACACAACAGTCTCGCGTCACAGGGATAATCAATGAAAGACTGCATGACCTCTATATTATGTGCCACGTCAAGAGCTCGTTACGAACTAATCAAATAAACAAGTGCTTATCGGGATGTCGTTTATTTTAGCTTATATATATATTTTATCTCTGAAAATAATAAAAGATATTCCACGAAATGTATCAGAAATTCAAAATAAAATCTGCGGGACGAAATTAAATTGGATGCTTATCCGCGAATTATAATCCTTATTTTACAAAATTTCCATAATCAAATAAATAACACACAGCGTAATATACCCATAACAGCAAGATCCGTAAGTGTTGTTTGAAACACATTTAGATGTCGAGCATATTAAAATAAACAAAACAAAATCTGAAACTACACAATGTGACACCTGCATTTCGACTGCCTTTGTAACAATATACGACAATCTTTTTGTCCGAAAACACAACAACAAAGACAATGGTGTATGACAAATATCAAACCAAGCACTGAATAACAGAAAACAGAAGAATACGAGACACGTGTACTCGAAGGGAACTGAAAGTTCTAACAAACGGTGTCAAAAATTACTACACAACGCACCAGAATATCCACAATTTCTCACTGTGTAGATATGCACTGTTATTTTTCACGTGGCCTACACATAGATACGGGGTACACAGTGGCGCAGTTGTTTGAGGCACTACGCTAATACCCGGAAGGTCGCGGGTTCGATTCCCAATGGTGTCATTGAAATTTTTCCTTGACATAATCCTTCCGGCTGCACTATGGCCCTGGGGTTAACTCAGCCTCTAACAGAAATGAGTACCAGGGATATTTCCTGGGGGTAAATGCGGCCGGTGCGTAGGGCTGACCTTGCCTCCTTCATGTGCCGATTGTCTGGAAATCTGTGAGCCTCAACTTCCTGGAACCCTCAGGGCCTGTCCAGGCCTGTACAGGTATTGCTTTAACTTTGCCTTACTTTTACACATAGGAACAGCGGGTCAGGAATTGCGTGAACAGCACAACAATCCTAACGCGATTTCCTTACTTCGAATGTTCGAAACTGCAAAGAATGTGGCACAAGTGTAGTGTCATGAAGGATGCGTTTCGTTTGCCGACATAACGCTTAATCCCAGCTATCCTCTCTGTCATCAGCCTTCAGCGACTTACACTCGATACGCGCCAAGAGAATAGTTTAAGTCTTCGTGTAAACTGCTGGTTATTGTTACAGGCTCAAGTCTTCTGAGGTATATGGCTTTACTGATGGGTGAGCAACTCGCGCCGTTTTGAAGGATTAGGGTGCTTTCACGTTCAGAATCACGCAGTTTAAGGCAAACCACCTCTAATATCTCAGTATTTACTTCGTAACTGAAGATGAATTGGAATGTGCTCGGTAAATGTTCACTGCTCAGTAGCACATTTTCTAAAAATCCGTCAGACAGACTTGGAAAAGCTGCGGGGTGCATTTTTTATCTTTCATTGTGAAAGCGTCAAATATACACTGGTGAACACACGTATCATGTAGGTTGGCTGTGGTAAGGCTCATGCAGATTCTCACGATACGGCTCCTGTCGACTGAACATGGAATGAGTCGTGTAGATTTTCACGGTACGGCCCACGTAGATTGGACACGGAACGGGCCACGTACATTTTTACGGTACGGCCCACATAGATTGGACACGGAAAGGGTCATGTAGATTTTCACGGTACGGCTCTTGTAGACTGGCCATGGAATGGGTCATGTAGATTTTCAAGGTACGGCTCATGTAGATTGGCTACGGAGTGGATTAAGTAGATTTTCAGGGTACGGTCCACGCAGATTGGCCACGAAATGAATTAAATAAATGGGTCACGACATGGCGCATGCACAATGGCTGCGATACAGCTCATGTAGATTCGCCGTGGTACGGCTCAAAACAGACTGTTCACGGCATGATTACGTAGATTGGTCACGGCATGGTCCATGTAGTGTTGCCACGCAATGGGTCACGTAGCCTGGTCGCGGCATGGTTCATATAAACCGGTATGGCAAAGACAAACTGACTTCCAAGTTGTTTTTGTCACGAAAACGAAATGAAACGAATAAACGATTTCCGCAGACTAAATACAGAATCCTTTATCGTTACATTTGCCTAGGTGGTGAACCTAGACAACATTACTCTATGCAGAGTACAGTTCTGAGGATTTCTAGTCACTAGTCTGTTTTCTGTACACATTCAAAACACATCGGAAGGGGAATTATTGAGGTACTGGTCACCGTCATGGGCCCAGGACACAGGCGTGAGAAAATGTTACAAGGGATGAGAACGAGCAAAATATAAATTAAATAAGGGGGTAAAAAAGTTGGCAGTTTGGAATAACGAGAAAGGAGAATTTAAGATATTTATGTAGGAATTATATACGTCAATGAAAAAAGGGCATTAGGAAAGGGAAATAAGAACACAGTAAGTATTAAAATGAAAAAAAAATAAAGAAGAATGGAGGAATAATTTGAAAACGGAAAATAGGAGAATTCAGAAAAAATGCGAGATTTGCATCAGTTTGACTGCCATAATACGATATACATGCAGGTTTGAAGTCCTTTCTCGATTAATACACTCGAAATTGCAACCTGTGAACATAACTTGTCAGTTGCAACAAATGTAAATGTTTCACAGTAAAAAGATACGTAGACAGATAACGTCAATAAATTCTGCAGACGATAAAGAGCGGCCTGGAGGATACGATATTGCGAAGGTTCAGTCGGCTGGACAGAAATAAATCACGGTCACATAGTTCGGCAAAATCAATATGACGGATGGGCAGAACTGTTTGTGGCATGTAATCAAAGGCTTCTGCAAATTTCGTTAAGACCCTGAAGTACACTGACCATTCAACCAAATCGAAATAACTCTAAACCACAAAGCATAAAAAAATTAGTTTTTAGCCCACAAATTTATTAACTTTACGCAGATCAGTCTAGTACGTTTCAAGCTTTTACGTGCAAACAAGCACAGTAGGTACGGACGGTCGTAGTGAATCTAGTAAGGGGTTTTGTACATTGTTTTTTCTAAACGTGGCTGGAAGTATTGCGATATTCGAGGTTTTCAGAGCGGGGAATATGAAGATAATCGTCTGCTGGGTTGTTTCGCCATGAAGTCTGTAACAGAGCAACCTGTCTGCCCATTTACAGCCGTTACATCCCGGGTGACTGTACCTTTATATTCACTGCTGTGGAATTTAAAATCTCAAAGTCGCCATCGAAGCTACTACCGTCACATACTTCAACGTTTCGCTGCGGCTATCACCTGGAAGAACAGCACACAGTCACTGCGACTCCCGACACGAGAGCCGGGTTTAATATTATTCATTCCGCGCATTGCTTCCGTAATCATTCACGCATACGAACGTACGCACGGAACAGAAATTAGATGTCATACAACATTTTGTACCCTCCTACATTTTTTGGCGTTTTAATTAGCATATTCAGGGGGATCTAAGTACAAAGAATTGGTACTGTGTATTACTTTGTGCTGAAATATCTATTGCGATGGAGGTTTAATAGCCGAAACATGCAGGAGGATACAAACTTATGTATCATTTTAATTTATTTAATTTCTGTTATGTGTATATGTTGATATACATGGCTAGAACAGCTGGTGTTTTAACGGTTACTTAGTGACGCTGTCCTAGCTGCCGACATACTATATGCCTGTACCGTCGAATGAGATGAGATGAGATGATCGTTCTTTTTTATTTATTTCACGAACCTGTCGGTTGTTTAGACTAGATACATAAAGTTGATAACCAGGATATATTTTAAAGTACCTTGAAGTAAGTGTTCGTGGTCTAAACCAGATGCTGTCCGGCTTTTTCTTGGAGGAACTAAGAATACGAAAACGTTTAATGAAGATAGCCCCAGAGGCCCTTCCTAAATTCAAACCGGTCGCCCCTTCCCCCACTAATAAAAATCTAGAGGGCTAAAAGGGACAGGCAGTTGCTTGTTCCAGGAAGTTCGTAAATTCGTAAGTTCATAAGGAAGGATCATGAGCTCCGAACCAAGGAACCACAGAAACAAATCAGACAGGTTACCGATGACGTAAACCGTACGGTAAATTCCCCTCGCTCATTGTGAAGCGGTGTGACAGCGTGTCCTAATAAACGGCATTCAGCTGACAGGATAAACAAACCAGTTATCAGTTGCCGTCAAACACATCAATATATTTGGTTATTCTCATTGTAATGGCGACATGTTTCGCTCCTTCTGACCATCATATCACCACCCTACAGAAACTTAAGGTACATGCAGTGCAATCATGTAGTGTGGGATCCAACAATACTTAGTTTTATAAAATATTAAGAACTATACAATATTAAGTGGTTGTATAGCTGTCTACGATACTTCATATGATATATTATATTATATTATATCATATCATACTATATTATATTATAGTGTTAATTTCCATTTCAGATTCAAAAATAATAAATTACTAATATCAAATATCCTAGACAGCTACACAACCACATAATGTTATACAGTTTTTAACATTTTATACATATTTTATACAACTGTAAGCATTATAGGATCCCACACTACATGACTGCACTGAATGTACCTAAGTTAAGTTTCTGTAAGATGGCCAGATGATGGTCAGAAGGACCTAAACATGTCGCCATTACAATTAGAAGCACCAAATATATTGTTATGTTTGATCGAAACTGATAAATAGTTTGTTTATCTTACAACTCATTAAACACAACGGGATGTCCTCTATAAAAACTGGTCAATCAGCTCTTTAGCCCGTGTTTCGGCAGCCCGAAATTTATGGACACATTCTCTTGTGTTCAAGCTGAATGAGAGGTGGGGGAGGGTGTTCGGTAGAAGTGGAGTAAGATAACCGCACCGCAAGTACCTGTGCCCTAATTGAACTTCCCGTTTACCTGTCATCCTTACAATACTTGTACAGAACATGGGCTTCTCTATCTAATGTTTAATCTTCACTGGCAAAGCGCTCGTAAGGACTCAAAACTGTCTACATCAGGGGCCTCATCACAAACAGTTCGCGGCTTTGAAACATAATGTGGGCCCTACTTCATTTTAAGCAATGAAAAAGACGATAAATATGTTATGCAAGATTTGAGGTTCTCACAGCGGTGGAGCTAAAGATTGAAGTCATATGGAATAAGATGCTTCAAAGGATTGCAGACTTAAGGATCAAGCAATCCGAGAAATCCAAGTGGCTGAAAGTTAGGGTATTATGCTCACCGTGAGATACAGCGTCATGTTACAGAATACTTAAATGCACGTTAATTACTTTAACTGAAATTAAACGCATCAGTAAGTGCAATCAATACTTTTAATGACACAACTAAAAGAGTCTGCTTTATAACTACCGAATTTAGAACGTTATTACGTGTGGTTTACCATCCAGGGAGAGCAAAAATGTGTCAGCCTTACGACAAGGGACGAAAATCAATTTAATTTAGAAAAAAATCTTCGACATTAAGACTATATTCTGTAGCTGGAAGAGCAGCGTCGCGGTCGGAAAAAGTGGAGTGGCCTGTCGCGTCTCTCAGACCCCTCGTCTAGAAGCTTCTTAAAGCATTTCCCGTAATGAGACAAGAGAAAGAGAATAAAATGATATCTGAACAGCCTGTTGGGTTTTATACTCGCACATATGACGCCCTTCTGTACAGGATGTTTATTGCAAAGACACGCTGCTTTGTTGTAATCTGTAGTGGGCGATGTCGATATGATCCGTAAGTTTAAAAGTCATAATGGAACATCTGTACGGCCATGTAAGACAGATATTCCTATTTTTTTACACTCCACAAATTAACACAAAAATCAAACTTCAGATCTTGACACGGTCACAATGTTTCTGTGAGTATTATCCGTGGTGGCAAGAAAACAAAGTTAAAAAGCAGAATGAACTCCATTACCATTAAGTTCGTATCACTGTCTCCGAATAAAAAGTTAATAGCGTCGAAAGAAATTAGAGGGGACACGTATGCAGATTCGCTGCCATTACACAATACCATCGAAATTTACGTTGAAAAAAATGCTGTTTCCACCCCTAGCTTTGGTTACCATGCACAACTCTTCCACTGAACAGATGTTATACGAGTAGGTTAAGCCACTGTGGGACACAATAAAAGCTTCCTTTGTTTCTTTCGTCTTCCTTAATTAGTTCTTCCCTTTTAATTTTTTCTGCAATCTTACTTCTCTTCGTTCATTTGTTATCTTTAATTTTTCCCTCGACGCAAGGAAGACCAGTAACTCTGTCGTGCTTTTTGTGGTTTTCGTCGCTTCCTTCGGACATATGCCCGGACCGCAGAGCACATTATGCCACTACGCCTTCCTTCTCCATCCTTGCCATTTCATTATTCACTGATCAACCTATAATTCAACGCTATGTATTCTAACACTACGCCAAGGTGTTAAGTAAATACAAACTAAAAAAAGAGTACTATTTCCTTTATCATTCCTTTTGGTTCGTACTTTTCCTTGTATTTTCCTCTCTTTCTCTGTATGATTTTTATTTATGGTTATCCACCTTGTTTATATTTAATTTCTCACTACGGTAATCTACAACAGGACAGACAATGTACGTATAACGTGACATCGAAGCGGTTGCGAGAAATCATTGTTGCAACGGAAAAGCAATAAGAAATGATAGCAGTGTGTGTTTGTAGCCTCAGGTATCCAGCATGCAATGCGCATGCGTCGTATCGTATCCGTAGCTTGTCCAGTTCTAAAAGTTTTTTCCACACTATCTCATAAACGGCAAGGTTAAAAAAACGAACTATTGAACATACAAGGTAAAGTGTGTGTGTGTTTTGATTTCTATAAAAATTTTGTCTGAAACATTTCTCATTCTAAGAAGAACTGAGCGAGATATGATCAAACATGTATATTGGTCTTCATGTAAAGTACCCGTTATTCCTGTCAGATTTTAATGAAACCTGAATTTTCTCGACAGGTTTTCGAAAAATACTCAAATATCAAACTTTATGAAAATCCGTCCAGTGGGAGCCAAGCTGTTTCATTCGGACGGGCGGACAGACGGACATGACGAAGCCAATAGTCGCTTTTCGCAATTTTGCGAATGCGCTTAACAACGTAGAACTGTCCAATTACACGAAATGAATGCATGTGAGACGTGGAGCTATACATCCACTCATTCTTAATCTCGACACTAGATGCAGATAAATGGTCAGCTTCAGGTCTCGGCCGCTTTTTCTAGTACCACTGAACAGGAGCATGGGAAAGCCCCAGAACCGGAGTGAACGTTTTGGAAAAGAGAAAGAGGCCACCTCTTGTGTCTATAGGAAATCGAACCACGAATCATCGGATGTTCATCACGTAGCCTAGTCGCTATACGAACCATGCTATTCCGTCTTCCTCTCATTACATCTCCATTTTGTCAGTGAGTCACTACAGAAGTCAATGACTGTACGTAAGCTTATTATTATGTAGGTAGCAGTTTTAATCTCAGATGCATCAATTTTCTATTCTGTATGGCCAAAAGAAGAAGAAGTTTCGCGCTCTGATTAACAAGCTATAGCATTCCATCTATATTTCATCTAAAGGGTAGGCGACAGTAGCAGTATTAGGAGTTGTACTTAAATGCCGTTACATCAGAGGCTCAAACGATATCAATAAAGGATAATAAGAGACAACGTAAGTAATTTCACAATGCTCTTTGTGGGGTCTGCTATTTAGTGTATTATAGCCAGAAAGCAGGACACGTCCCTTGTGAGATACCTAGCAGACAAAGTGGCACTAGTGTATGGTGTTATCCGCATTGCCATGGTTTTCGCTCAAAGCCCTGCGGTGTCCAGCACATCCGCATAGGCTGCGCATTATCACAGTTCTGACTTGGTGTTTTCCCTTTATTCTGGCAGACGGTTGGGCTCACGTTACGTGAGGCACATTTCTGCAAGATTTATTAGTACAAAGAGGCAGAGTTTCTAAACTAGTGACAAAGTCGTAAAGTCTATACACATGTGGGACAGTAGTCTTGTGTAGCTCAGGCCCTTCACACGTTACGTATTTTAGAGCAAAAAGCAGGCACACAAACTGTTCTTATAAGCTTCAGGTGAATTGTGGTTTGAGGGTCTCACAGTAGTAAAGAGCAAATTTGTTCCTGCGCTTAATATAGTTCTAACAATGAAAGTATAAAGAGCTAGGGACAAATATTGACGAATTCATATTCTAGGCAATAGATAACAATGCGTAGCGAAATTCATCCTCGAACTACTTTACCCCCAGGAAACAGCACCACTAGCATCTCTTGTTATAACGGGGAATTAAAACCCGTAGTCTATATTCTAACTGCCACACTAGCTATCCAGACCAAGGAGTTATTAACGCTCTTCTGGGAGGTGACTGCTTGTCGTTAGGTAGTTTAAAGACAATATTTCGGAGTACCCTGCTGCCTCTATTTTTAGGTTACCCTACGCTTTCCTTAGATAAAGACAGTTGCTTTCCCAGAAAACTTCCCTGTGGAAAAGAAAAAATTTTAGAACACTACGTGCGTTATATCTTATTTTTTCCCACTCGTGTAGCCTACTTTAAAGGGGAAATACTCATAAATGCATGACACATTAGCACACATGTTCTCCAACAAGCTAATAGGAATATTTCAAGTCTCATACCACAACACCAACGACTCTAAACTAAACTCCGTGGCCTTAGTCCGCACGCGAACTATACCGACAGAGCGGCCGCCGCCGGTCGGCGAAGTTAGTGCCAACTTTTGCGGATAGAGGGGTGTCACGTGGTCAGCGC
>Ga0136643_10013808_pt1 | contig 12106 bp, 5 predicted proteins | sample TergutLab28metaG_FD_96883 | JGI IMG/M metagenome (GOLD analysis project Ga0136643, IMG submission 96883) | Labiotermes labralis P1 segment gut microbial communities from Petit-Saut dam, French Guiana - Lab288 P1 (version 3) (version 3) | ecosystem: Host-associated > Arthropoda: Insects >...
GCGTTATTACAAACAAGAGTGGCAAAATGTAAGGCGATAATTATGGGTGGAAATTGACCACGTGGTTCCTATGGACAGGGGCGGTTAAATGTCAAATATTCATTGTCGTTTATCTGCAGTTTTAGAGAAAAAGCACGTGTTCCCCGCATTGTTTTCAAACGTGTACGGAGAGTCAAATGTGGTATGGAAACTGGTCAGTTTGTGTTATTTTGACACCCCTTAAAACTGTTCTGCGAAGCGAAACGCAAGCTCTTAAGCAGATGGCGGCGATGTATAATTTTAGGAGGGGAATTTGCTAGCCAGCAGCTGTTTAATACACAGCCTAAAGATAATAACATTGCTTCAACTGAGGTGAGTTCAAATCATTTCCGTTTGTCCCTATCGCCGAATACTAAATTAATTCACCCCACCGAAGTATTTCTTTTCCGAATTCCGCTGACAGATATTGTATATGTAATTTTTCCCAAAATAATAAAACACTCAGCTTTTACGCTGCAATTTAGCTTATACGTACTTAGTGAAGCTTACAATTTCTTAAATGAAAGAGTACAATGACGAACTCCTAAGGACATGAGAAAATTCATCCTTCCAAATTTAGTTATTTCCATTAACCACGTAATGACTTCTCTCCAGGAAATTCAGGGAAGCTTTCTATACCGTACGTCTGTTGGGAAAAAAATCACAAGGAAAATTGTCATTTCTGTATCGCGTTCTGTCGTTTTACTGATTTTATGATGATTTTTCTGTGGTCAGAGAAAATTGTTTCCTCGCATCTGCAGATATTATTATATCAGTAACCTGCCCCATATTAAATTTTATTAAATGCAATGGACGGTGAGTTCAGTGAAATAGTAAATCCACCAGTATTTCGAAGTTCCTGACAAATTTTCTTTTTATTCTGTTCACAGGAATGCGGTTCGGACTGATGCAGGTGAAGACCGGACTGTGTCACATACTGTCCCGCTTCGAGGTGGCGCCATGCAAAGACACGCCTGTGCATATCACTTTTAACACAAAATCTTTCTTACTGGATACGCAAGGGGGTATTCGACTGTCCTTCAACAGAACGCAGTTTTGAAATAACATATATATGAAGAAGCAATCTTAGATATCGAAACAAATAGTTACTTAAATAACCCCAATGTAAGCCATCTTGGAAAAGCCCGTGTTTTCTCGGCAAGTAGGAAGCTGCAGTGTGCATTACAAGCTCAATACTTCATGGTTACCTGAACATACCTCATGAAATGTCCAAGATATCTTCCAAAAATACTTTCATAAATGTGATTTGGAAATTTATGGAAAGGAAAATTTTCAAACAAACAATTTGGTAACTCTGCTGAAGAGACCTTTAAGCAAATCCTTACTAACCTGGGTTGTTTCTACTTCTTATGTGAATGAGTGATGTCACTGTACAATTTCTAGGCGTAAACTGATCCAAAGCTTCTTGGATTCTAATGAAACTGAAATACTGTATCCTCTCCTATTACCATCTTCCTCCTCTATCAGAAAAACTCATATATTCTGAAAAGTGTTTGATAACACACAAACGAATATACTAGTCATCGGCAACGGTTTTGTTTTCTTGTGAAGTTAATTTAAGAAGCAAATGGATTTAAATATTGTAAGTAGGTGACGCACAGTGTAGAGTCCAGTGTTCAAATTCGAACCGCGGAAACAAAGCATATAATTATTCTGCCTAAATAATCGTTAATTTAGAAAAAGTAACCCTACACAAATGTTTTATGCTTGACACATACACAGTTTATGATGATGATGATGATTACTATAACGATATGAATTCATAAGGTATTTATTAACTCTAAAGTGTAATGATATAAGCCATTGTTATAAAACCAACACACAAATTAATAAAACACAAAACAACGACAAAAACAAAACAAACAACAACAACTACAACAACAACACAAATACTAAAAACCAGAGACCAAACAGACAGAAGAAGAAAGTACATCAGTAACAATATAATAATATAGATAAAGTAATAGGACGATAAGTTCATTACAGAGTGCAACAGATTGGCGAAGAATCTGTATTAAAGAAGTCATGCATTTCATAAATATGTCGACATCTTTACACGCCAAAATAGCAGCACAAATGCATTTAGCAGACGGACATTTTGTATGAGTGATGGAGAAGGGGAGGAGCTTCTGAAATTACGGGGAAGAACTCGAATACAATTAACATCCAAAGAAGATGAGAAGCCTTAAAAAACACAAAAGTAAATTAAATATAATGATGGTGATAAAAATAGAAATAAGTGATTAAATACATATGTAATCAATATATATATATATATAAATGAATACATACTTACATACATACATACAAACATAAATACACGAAATTGTATTTGATTTAACGCCTAACTTACCCATAATAAAGTTATCTAGAAAAATTGATCGAATATTTGTTATGCATTATTGTGTGATTATTGCATTTCTCACTGCTCTCACTGTTCAAAAGCAACGTCTTTAACGTGACTGACTATCCAGTTGGCCTTAGGTGGAATGTATTAAAAAAAAGCTTTGAAATAATGTTTAATACTTGATAGAAGAAAAGACGGGGTCCTCCGTTTTCAGTTATTTGGCATGCTTTGTTTGTAACTGTATAACAGAGCGTGTCAGCGAGCACTCCCAATGAAAAATTACATGAAAAATCGCCACTTTTACCTTCGGAATAACTGAGGCTTAACAGCGGCCTCATACGATGAGGAGATCATGAAACTACCTTGATTAAATGGAATAACAGAGCACACGTTTTGCCGCGATTTCTAAAGTTTTGAGCGAAAAAAAAGCTCTCTACATTGCGTCAAAATTTCCACTAATTGTTAACCTCGACACACGATGCAGGCCATTGTTACCAAACACGGCAGTGAGCCTCCCAACCAGCTGAATATAAGGCGCGGCTTTATAATAACAAATAGTCACAACATCGAATGAACAAACGAATGTACATATTTATCGGCACAACAGATTGAGTAGGCGCAGGCGGCTTGTGTAGTTCTAAACGTACAACGTCATCAGTCATGTGTCATTACCGCCTCCGGTAAACAGAACACAAAGCCACGAATAATTCAGTACAAGCAATGCTCATAATCTGGGAGGGTCTATTTCTACTCTATATATGCTAGACTGAAACCACAGTCTCCCCAACAGCGGTACAATTATCCAGTACCTGTGGACAGACCGATCAGGCTCTCCGCTACATTGTTCTGCTGTAAGCGAAAGACACTGAAGCAGCAGTCACTGCTTCATGTCTGAATTGTGTGTGTTTTGAAATGTGGTGCTGGAGAAGGATGGAAAAGATCAGTTGGACCGATCACGTGACAAAGGAATAAGTATTACTTAGAGTCAAGGAGCACAGGAATATCCAACATGAAATAATTAAACGTAAGGCTAACTGGATTGGTTATATTTTGCGTAGAAACTGCCTTCTAAAACGGGTTATTGAAGGAAAGATAAAAGAGGGGATATAGTGACAGTTCGACGAGGAACAAAACGTAGAACTCTACTGGATGACCTTAAGGAGAGGAGAGGATACTCTCATTTGAAGGAGGAAGCTCTAGATCGCAATACTTGGAGAGTTCGTTTTGGAAGAGTCTTTGTACTTGTCGTAAGACAGACTATTAAATGAATGAATGAATGAATATTTGCTACATTGACCTCGAAATTCTTCCATAACTTAAACAAAAATTATTCATACGTGTCCTAGATCGGTAGAGATGGCCATACACTGAGGAATCCAGCATTCTAAACTAGGTTCACTTTCTGACTACTAGAAAGAAATTCCTATTTTTTTGTAATTAATACAAATATTAGTCATTCTTCCAAAATGAGGGAATATATTCAGAACTCAAATTTGTACCGCAATCTGTGTTGCTGGTTATAATTATCTTTAGGGAATTATATTTATATAAAAACAGGAAATTTAAAAACCCGATAATCAATACAAATGTTCACACTTCCTAAATCTTATCATTTACAACACCGACATTACGTCAGTTCTTGCAGGCATATTTGCTAGTCTGTGTTTTTAAACAACGCACGAACGTGAAAATAAATCTTGATTATCTTTCACTTATTTTAACGCACTCTATCACATTTCTGTTCTTATTACGGAACAACTTACGAAAAATAAATTTGTGTCCTAAGGCCTCTAGATTGTAAAATAATAAATTTTGTAGAATGCAATAGACTGTAGGTATTTAAAGATGCTAAAATCACCAGTACTCAAAAATTCTTGATATATGACCTCTTAACTCTCTTTCATACGAATGCGGTTTGAAGACAGGACTGTGCCACATATTTGCAAATCGTTTTGGTGGCGCCCTGCAAAGAGACGCCTCTGTATACTGTTTTGGTCAAAAAACTTTCTTTTCATAGGGCACGGAGAGATATCGCTGTTCTTCACGGGAATATAGTTCTGAAATAGCATAAAAGTGAACAAGTAACCTTCAAGAGTGCAGAAATTAATTAGGTAACTTCAATGAATGATGTGCTCCTAGAGGAGCCAGTCCTTCCTCAGCCAACAGAGAACTTTCTGTCTCTTACAAATTAAGGTTTCTTAAGCTTCTTCAGGCTTTAAATGTAATGTAAAGGAAGTTTGATAATGAAGTGACCATTAACAAAATTGTAGTTACCCTAAGACGTTCGTTAGTTATACAAAATTAAACGACGTTACATTGAGTGAAACTTCAACAAATCAACTAAAACCAAGCTCTCTTGAATCAAAAATATAACATATATAAAATGGCCATTTCTATTTCTTATTTTCTCCAGTAGGTGAAGAATGGAGATTGTTTGAAAAAAAAACTTGATATTGTTAAGAAAAGTAGACTAAATGTCCTGAGAGACTTCCTTTACTATCACGCTAACTCGAGGGAAATCTGTTGAATTAAATTGTATATGTTGCTGCTGACATATATATTACACGAAGCCTTTAACTCTATTTTCGCATATCAGGAGAAAATTCAAATTTTGTCACAAAAGCAGAAAGTGCTATTAAGAAAAGGAAAAAGAAAAATAAGAGACCATTAGAATTCACTTGCGGTTTAAGGAGAAAGTGATTTCAGAAGACGATATTTGAAAGACGAAAATGTAACTTTCATTAAGCATACAGTGATGATATTCCGATATTAACTGCAAGAACAAGCTTTCAGGGACCTCTAGAGAAAAGAATCTGTATATATGAATATATCCTAGTGTCTCCAACATCAGAACATCAGGAGAAGTTTCTCTTATTGTCCAGTGATTAGAACCCCAGTCAGTGCATGCATTTCACATCCGCTAAATTACACGTACCGATATTCGATACCGTTGGTTGAAGAAAAATTTTTTTCCCAATAAAATAACACGATAATTTTTGTATAACACAAAATTTCAGTGCAAATTTAATGCAAGAGTTTCAAAAACAAATTTTTTAAAAATGTCGGCAGATACTTTCTATTGAAGTTGCTAGCTGCCAGGGCTCAATAGCTGCTGTAAGGCCCTGAGAAAAGCTCGAAAATAAACGACGGCGGTCTGGCAGAAATAAAGTTGGACTGAACAAAAAATATAGAAAATTTTACATTCTGTAGCATTACATACTGAGATGATCTAATTAAGTGGTCTGAATGTGACGTGCAAGTAGGGGTTATGGCCGGAACTGAGTTGTTAACAAACCGTTTGTATGGAATTTTTGAGTGTAATCAAAAACCCACTAAATATGTTCGGAGATCTGGCGGTGTTTTCAGACGTACAGTTGCAGAGAGGAGAAGGCAAATGTGACCCAAACACTTTCCTCAGTCAAATTAATTCTGAAATTCATAATAATAATTAAAATTATACTCATTGTCATAACACCTGGCACGCGCGAATAATATCACAGAGTCTAGACAAGAAAATGTACTCTCAGACACTTAGGTAACTTTCCAGGCAAGCGTGTCTGACGTCAGCCTGCTGTTTTATTTTCAGTGAAGCTGAAGGAGGAGTAGAGTTATTAAACGTTAGGAGCTGAGCTGGACTTAACCAAATTTCATTTGTGGAATTGAACAAATTCTGGGTATAAAAATTATTCCTGCTTCCGGAATTGTCAGTTATTAATGTTTTCATTCTTATACTTCACAGGTAAGAGAGAGAAACGTAAACGTAAAGTGTATAAATAAATAAATTTAAACTGCTGACAGCCGTAGGGTAACGTGAAATGTTTTTTGTCAGCGTCATTTGAGGTTTCCAATTCGGTGTAAAAATTGAGGCCTTATCACTTCCAATATGGTACGAATCGAGTAGTGTTATTTGTTTATCGACGTTTCGAGGCAACCTAACGGCCTTATATTCAAGTGGCAAGCAACCCAAGAGCTGCTTGACCCTTAAAGAATGAAGGGATATGATATTCCGAAATGTCGGTAAACTGCTAAGCATCTACTTTGCGTAAAGTCTCATGAAAACGAAGATGACATTATTTTTTACTCCAATGCTTGTGCTCCTAAATGCAACTTCCTGTGCAATATTGCAGCTGTATGTGAGTACGTGAATGTAGCTAGAAATATCAAGATTACGACATCTGGTGCACTCGGAACCGAGTAGTTAAAAAGTTGAAATATTCTGCGATGTGCACCATAACGACCGCTAACACTTACCGACGTCTTGGATGATCGTACGACATCTTCAAAGGTAACTAAATGCTGTAGTGCCTTCATACGTCATGGGACACCTTCAGCATTAAATAAAAGTTCTAGCTCTGCTTTATTGCTCATAAATAGATCCATAATATATTTTATAGAATTAAAATTTTTTCCAGAGAACAGTTCTGGATTACAGTTCATTAACTTAATATTTATCTTCCTGTCCTGGCGTCCGTAAATCCTGAGGCGTGGGTCCGAAACCTCTTGAATGATGTGATCGCAGGCTCCAATGCCATTGAGGGAATGGAAGTTGGTTTGTTGTTTCTGTGTTGCGTAGAGGGCGCGAAGAAATTATCCTTACACTGTATTTAACCGAGAAGTACACTGGATATTTCTACTTAAAACATTCAAGGCCGAATAGTATTTTGCGATAGTATGATATAATACGGTCTGGCAACGCATCACTCCTAGAAGATGTGCAGTTCGTCGTTGATTGTGGAGTGAGAAAGTATTTAGTGGCATTACTTTAAGTAATCTTACATTTTGGTGAAGATTTTCTGAGGAATAAATTTCGAACGCACGATTAGTTTACAATGAACTGCGACAAAACCGTATATAGTCAAAAATCTGCATATTTGTTTTGACTCATTAACGCGATATATTACAAACATTCTGTAACATATTAATAACACATAGCCGTGTTCCTTCCTAACAATGTTGCTGATCTTACAATCCCTAGCATTCTATTTGATCTCCAGTATTGCTGCCATCTTCATTGGCTTGTATCTTCATTTCACTCGAAATTTCAACTTCTGGCAGAAACTCGGTATCCCTTACGTAAAGCCAACACCGTTGGACTTAAGGACTGTGAGTTGCTGAAGACAACTATAGGAGAACAGCTGCAGAGAATCTATAACGAACACAGTGACAAACCGTATGTGGGAATTTTCTCGTTCCATAAACCCAGTTTGTTGATCAGAGACCTGGAGCTGGTGAAGAATATTCTGGTGAAAGATTTTTAGAGCTTCATGGATCATATATTTTCGTCTGATGAAATGATTGACCCACTAATATGTAATAGCTTGCCTGTCTAAAAAGTAAACTTTGGCGTCATCTCAGAACAAATTTAACTCCTGCGTTCACTTCGCGTAAAATGAGGGCGATGTTTTACTTGGTTGACACATGCAGTAACGAACTGGCTGAGCACCTGGAAAAAGCCGCTTTTGATGGTAAGTTACTCCAAGACCAGTGCTGCTACATAAAGCACTGAAAATTTAAGCTTCAGAAACTAGATAAATTCAAGGGATATATATATATATACACACATATATAATGAAAATGTGTAATGTCATCCTTCCTTATAGTCAGACTTTTCATGACGCTTTGTTACTGAAGGACATTACACACTTCTGCAAGTTTAGTGCCTGATATGTACCCTCCGCCTTGCCCTAAACAGTAGTGTAGTTGGAATTCTGATCCCAAGTATGAACTAACTTATGTTTCTATGTACCTTAATAATTGGCAATGTTATCTTAAACAAAAAAATTGCACGCATATTTCTTTAGATTGAATAATGATTCCTTCTTGTTGCTTACCTTAGTATTAATGTACTTATACCAGAAGGGCAAACAGGTTGAAGGGGCTGTGTGACACAGGTGACTCTCTGTGTTGAAGGCACCTACTCTATACCAATTCCCACAAATATCACTCAGCACACAGGAGAGTCCAGTGCGGTCACTTTCACCGTCTATGTGTTCCATGATGTCACACAGTGTCCAGGGAATTAGTGTCTCAATATCACCCTTGAATTGTAACACCAAGCCAAATAATGACATTAATTAATTATGTTGCAGTGGCGATAATTTTTTCGCCACTGTTTGTGGTGTGATGTGATAACTAACCTGTCACTGACCGGTAGGAACCTTCAAGATATTTGGTTATGATCTGAGGGGCAGAACAGTGACTGTTCCCGCATGTCGTTAATGAGTTCTGGAGATGATAGGTTACTCGGAGATGTTAAGTTCACGTAAATCTTAGAGAGTTCTCATGTGGTCGGTTAGTGAGTGGAGATGTTGGCGTCAGATCGAGAAGGCAGTAATTGAGAGAATAGCCCCGAGCAGTACTGCGTGACTGGAACTCATGGTCTACATAGATTTTGACGCAATAAATTTGTGTCTTGGGTGTGGCTCATTATTCAAAGGACCCAAACAGAATACACAGCTCTGAAATATAATTCCACATTGCCCTTCATCACAAAGCCCTGTGAGTAAGCAAAACACGGGAAAACTTTCAACTGAAGAGGTATTTGGATTCCAGAGGAAATCCTCTTCATTATCTGATTGAAGCATTTGAACACACTTTTTAAAATATTAAATTTAATTATGGATCAACTACCCAAATTGAAAAATTATTAAATCTTTTGAATCTAAAAACTGACATAGATATGTGAAAACTTTAAAATTAATTAGCCAACAATGTTTCACACCTCCCGTGACTTACATCTGTAATAAATCACTTTGAAATTGTACTTTTCCAACTTGAATAAAAGTTTCAGTAGTGAAAATTTTGTACAAAAATATCATAGAAACATCTCATTTTAAAAATTTTTCTTTGCTTACAACATTTAAGAAAATCTTCGAACGATTATGTATTGAAGTGTTTAACAGTACGAACAACATAAAAATATTTTAACAAAAGAACAACGTGTTTTTAGACGTAATCTAACGAAATAAAAACAACTTATAAAATAACAGACGATACATTAACAGCCCTAATTAATAAATTATTAGATGGTGGCATAATTGGTGACTTGTTGAAAGCTATTGACTGTGTGAATCACGCAATACTATTATCGAAATTAGAATTTCATCGATTTGCAAGTAAGGCTAATGCTCCGAAATATCTTAACTAATATTATATCGGTGAGTTCTGACAGATAACAGATACCAGTATTTCTACACTATCATTTCTGGATGGGGTTTAATTAAACAAGATATTCCACGGGTTTGAATTCGTGGTCCTTGGAATTTTCTGCTGCAGAAAACAACCTCCCAAACTATGAGCCTAATATATCTAGGCCGGTTTTATTTGTTGATGATAGAAATATAATTGTCACTAACCATAACCCTACAGAATTTACAAATGCTAGTAGTAACGTATTTGGAAATATTAATGAATGGTTCCGAATTAATCATTAATATTCAAATTTTGATCAAATGTATTATTAACAATTCATGACTAAAATAGTCATAAAATTAAACGAAAATATTCTATGAGAATAAAAATATTATGAACACTTACTGTAACAATTCTCTTGCGTTATTCATTGATAGTTCATTACTATGGACTAAAAATATTGATCAATTAATGTCCGCATTAACTACTGCATGCTATGGGATTTGTTCTGTCAAGCCTTTCGTGAATCAAGAAACGTTAATGAAGTTTTATTTTCTTGTGTTCATTCAATTTTTATTGTAAAATGCAGACTAATTCAAACTACTGTGATAGTATCTTTAAGATAAAAAAATAATTATAATTTTTATGGATTCAATAAACAGAGATCCATGTTTTACGTTATTGGAGCATTGAAATATGATCCCACTGAAATCACAGTATATGTTTTCCATATTGTTATTTGTATTCAAGAATAAAGAATTATATAAATAAAATTCTGATATTCATAGCATTAATGCCGGACATAGTACTGATTGACGACATCCTATAACAAAATCCATTACTTCTCAAAAATAGCTTATTACTTTGTAATTACGGCTTTCATTCATTTTCCACCTAGTCTTAAGACTTTATCTATTGGTCTTAAATTTATGCAGAACGATGTGTTGAATAAATAAAAGCAGATTAGCAATCGCCAAAATAAAAACTTTATAAAAATAAAAATAAAAGTTTTTATCATTCTTATAAAGTAGTGTTTTTGACGGCTGTTAATCTGCTTTTATTTATCTCGTGAAATGAAACAAATTAGACCAGCTTTAAAACACCTTTTACTTGCAAAGTATTTGACTCTCTGGGTGAATATTTTAATTGGATTTGAACTGAAGAACTTGGTCATATTTTTTAGGAATTTTTGCCTATACATTTATAATAATTTTAGATAAGAATATTTTATAATCTTCATATAATTTGTCAGATTTTTATATAATATAAAATAAATTTATTATTTTATTTTGTTAGTTAGCTAGAATTATAATTCTTATAAACAATTATCTACACTACATTGACTAATTCCATGTCCTACAGTTCTTTTCACCTTATCGGTACCCCCCCATCCACGTTAGAACCCCATACCGGTTTTTTACCCCTGAGTTCGTAGAGTTTTTCTTTTTTCCTTTTGCACCATTTCATTTCCATTTCACTAAGGTTTGTTTCTCCACTTTCCTTTGTTTTCTTCCTTGCCAATTTATTCCCCTTTTGCTATCCTCACGCTTCTTTGTTCCTTTGAATGCCTCTCATCTACTACTCACGCACTTCTCCTCCTGTCCCACTTAGTCGTTTTACTACATACCTCCCCTCATAAGCCCAAAATAAAATTTCAGGGTTTCTCAACTGCTCATTGTCTTCATCTCCTTCCCCCGATAGATTTTTTTCCCCTGACCATCTGTCCTCCTTATTACGTTTATTTGTCTCTCGGTCCTACAATTAATTACTTTATGATGGAGTAGCACTAGACTACGATATTTACTCCCTCCTTCTTTTGTTTTATTTGGATGTCAATTACAATTTGTTGTACTGAATTCTAATTATTTGTCCTATGTTCAATTGTTTAATTTAAATCCTCTCTCATTTGTTCCTGCCCGATTCTCCACTATGCAGTCCGGTGTATCCGCGGTCTGCACGTGGTATTTTTACCATGCAATAATGTTGGGCTAAGACTCTCTCCTGTTGATTTGTTTTAGATTACATGTTTATTAATCAAATACTTTCTTTCCTTCCTCCCACTTTGATCATGTGACATTCTACTGTCTCACTATCTCACTGGTTAGAATTCTTTCTATCACGTAGCGTCTGTCTCTTGCCGCTCTGACTACTGTCATCCCTGCCAACAAAACCACTCTGCAACAACCCGCTTACTGACACCACCCACTGAGACATTTTCCCGCCAACACACTCTTCCCTATATAAAGCGCGTTTGGGGTTACAGGCTTTATTTTTGGATTCTTGAACCCTGAAATTGGGACTGATAAGTTGTTCAACAACGTTGGTAAGAAATTACAATTATTCGCTGCTTAATAAACAGAAGAGCGTAGTTTTCAACTACTTCGTGGCGGCAAACTGAAATGACACAAACTCAGACGTGGTTCGAAATACAGACTTAGAGGCAGCCTTTAGTAAATGAAAATCTTGGCAGTTACACTAACACGGACTGTTGTCAGGTTCCATAGTGGAGGTGAAAGAGACGATGGCCAGATTCACCACTGACGTCATAGCGTCCTGTGCCTTCGGTATCAATAGCAACTCACTGAAGGA
>Ga0136643_10013812_pt1 | contig 12104 bp, 5 predicted proteins | sample TergutLab28metaG_FD_96883 | JGI IMG/M metagenome (GOLD analysis project Ga0136643, IMG submission 96883) | Labiotermes labralis P1 segment gut microbial communities from Petit-Saut dam, French Guiana - Lab288 P1 (version 3) (version 3) | ecosystem: Host-associated > Arthropoda: Insects >...
GGTGGCGGACGCTTGTGAGTGCAGTAATGAACCTTCGGGTTCCGTGAAATGCGGGGAATTTCTTGACTAGCTGCAAACCAGTTAGCTTCTCAAGAAGGACTCTGCACCATGGAGTAAGTAAGAATTATGTACCGTCAATACACAACGATATATCAGTACAGTGATACAGTATATACCGTCAGGTCACATTACGGCTAAAGAAGATATCAACGCAACACTTTATTACCTTAATCCTTATGTTCTTATATTGATAGATGGAGCGTGCTTGACTGGCTATGAATTTGACAGAGGCCATCCCGTTGTATAGTAACAAATGTGATGTGACCTGATTGTATATGTCACTGTTCTGATATATTGTTATGTAAAAGGTAAAGTGATCCCGTTACAGGCCCGGTGTGGCCCAGAGGGTGGGTAGAGGTATAGCTCTACTCTTCCATGACCGCTGCACTAGAAGGGGGTGAGTGGTCAGCAGCACGCCCCGACCGCACTTTACCCCCGGGAAAGACCCGGTACCCATTTTACAGGAGGCTGGGTGGGCCCCAGAGCCGGTCTGGACGGGTGGAAAATCTCGTCCCCACCGGGATTCGATCCCGGACCGTCCAGCCCGTAGTCAATCGCTATACCGACTGAGCTACCCGGTCCGTATATTGTTATGTATTGACGATATATAATACATTATAGAAATTTGTGGAGTGGTTAATTTATCTGGGTGCATCGGGGACAAATCAAAACTACATTTATTAACATCTTTAGAGCTGAATAAATTATGGGTCGGTTCGCTGTCACTCGAAATTAAGAAGTTTGTTTTTCCACTAAAATAAGTACAGATATCGGTTGACAACACCTGTAGCTGAATGCACAGATATGTGCTCCTGATGATGGGCGGAGGAACCGTCTGAAACATGTAGAGTCTTTTAGAAATAAATAATCAGATATAGTTGCATCTTGTTGGTTGTAATTTAAAAAAATCATATTAACGATGCACGGACACAGGAATATCAAAGAATATCAAAATATAAAAATTATTGATTCTTTTCGATTTAAAATTTTGTCTCTTTTCATGAATAGAAAGTTTTTGAGACAAAATTGCTGAACGGGGAGGTGAGTGATGCATCAGTGTGCATGTGACATGACATATGCGTACAAAATTTTAGTCGTGAAATCTGATGGTAAGTAACCTGTCTCGAGATCTAGCAGTAGACGGATGGATAACATTAAAATTAGTCATAACGAAATAGGATTCGAGGGTTTGGATTGATTTTAAGTGTTTTAAGGTAGAGTCCAGTGGCACATTTTCACATTTTGTCAGTACTAAAATGAAAGACTTTGTCCCAAATAACGTAGGGTATATCTGTGAAGATGCATGCTGTTATATGCTGCACACGGATGAAAATGTCATTGGAGTTTATCAACTAAAATAACTTTATGTGTTACTTTTTTTCTCTCAGTAATTAACCAACTTGATGCACAAAATTTTTGTTTTACATTAAGTTTATTTCGTGCCTGTACATGTTTCGAGCACATGTGCTTATCATCAGGAGGTCAAAATTGCATTACACAGCCTCTGGTATCATCACACTGAAAAAAGTGAGTGGTCTAAAATTACTAAAATACAATTCTATAAATATGAGCAAAAAGTAATAAAATTTTTCGGGTGTCATTACTGTGTATTACTTACTATAAACATGCTATGTCATGTAGAGGTTATGTTTATCCAGTTATTAAACTTATTAGAAAGGTAGCTATGTCTATTTACATTTATGTTTGCTTAGTCTATCTAGTCATAAGATCGTATAAATTGCTGATTAGTTGTTTTATCTATAAATATAAACAAACATCGTATTTTGAACAATTCTAACAACCGGACAAACATAACCTTATAGATACAACAACTAATCAGTAATTTATACGATCTTATGACTAGATAGACTAAGAAAACATAAATGTAAATAGACATGGTACCTTTCTAATAAGTTTAATAACTGGATAAACATAACCTCTACATGACATAGCATGTTTACAGTAAGTAATACACAGTAAGCACACACGAAAAATTCACACTTAAATGTTACTACTATTTGCTTATGTTTATAGAATTGTATTTTAGTAATTTTAGACCACTTACTTGTTTCAGTGTGATGATATCAGAGCCTGTGTGATGCAATTTTGACCTCCTGATGATGAGCACATGTGCTCGAAACATGTACAGGCATGAAATAAACGTGTTGTAAAACAAAAATTTTGTGCATCAAGTTGGTTAATTACTGAGATAAATATACTGTGAGATGCACGGTCAGCAAAACGTCAAAAAAATAAAAAACCTATGAGTTACGTTGTCGTTTATATCCGAGGAGCGTAAAATTTGGTCATCTTCAACAAAAAGATGCCAGTGGTTCCTTCATGTCTCCTAATATCTGCGTTGCGTGATGTTACCTTCTTTTGTCGAATCTGCGAAGAGGTACGTTCCATATTTTGTCACAAGATGTCAGAGGTAGAATATCGCTGCACTGACGACTGATAAGCAGTACCAGGAGAAGTTAAGAGAAAAACAGGTTATGTTTCATTAGCGATTAATGTCGCGGATTGTAAACGGAATAAGATTTTTTTTAAGAATATTATTTGCGAAGTTTACGCTTTGAAGTTGTCTGGAAATAAATAGTTTGATACTGTAAGTGATATGAAACGTGTAACTGCGTAGAATTAACTTAAATTTTGCTGCAAGTCGAAGGGATGTGTTTGACTGCAACAACAGGTAGCTGGCCCGATTTGACGGCCGGTAGTTCTGTGTTCCTTCCACCTAGCAAGGAAAACCTCAGTACCAGTAAGTTTGATCAGTTAGTGCTTGGTCGGATAACATTATGGTGTGTCGATGTGTGGTGTCTGTGGTGAAGGCAGTGTGTTTTATGTGTAGAATTGTTCCAAGTGTCTTCAAGTAGAGGCAAGACTACGCCATCATGAAGGTAGGATGAATGACGGAATAAAATTACACATAATTATCATTTTACAGCCACAGGGTGTACAGGCGACGTATTTAGCCTGTTTCTTAATTTGCGTTCAATAGTAGGTGGCTGTTGTTACGTTGTGATATTCTTCATTCTTTCATGGTGTCTCACAGGCTGCTGAAGCTGCTGAAATCTTAGGTCATTATATGGTACAGTGATTTTAAAATGATGATTAAAATAGAAGTTGAAATCTTAGACCAATTTAAGGGGCTGTTCCTGTAGGAAAGAACAACGAACGACATCAGGTACGAATACCAGATCCCAGGACGTGACTTGGATGTAGGAAACTCGAATATGAAGCAGGATTTTCGAAAACAAATTCACAGAGTTTAGTCCCAAAAGAGGAATGAATTTAACATTCAAGTCTTCCCGGTATATTACACCTTTAAGTTGTTAAATATTTACAGACGTTTCTGAGAATTTTGCTGCTTCCATCTTCAGGGTCTGATGTAAGTCCCTTAGAATCGTTAGCAAAAATTTACCAGTCGACGTGGTGTCTTATTTCAAAGGCTTTAATGTCCATCAACAGAAATGTAAGGACCGCAAATCTCGAAGATTGTAACACGTCTGAGGTTGGCTGTTGTGTTAGGGGGTGTGAAGCCATGTGCCAACAAATGTCGTTCAAGTGGCTAACGAAAAGATAACAAAATGTAAATAGTGCTTATGTTGTAGCCTGTATCATGGCATCAGTATAGCAGTTTCGGGAATAAGTGGAAATTACAAGGGAGATTGTGCTGCCATCTCAGATATTGCCATATTTTTTATGTGTCGTTTGGAATGTCTTGTCTTTAAAGGCATGAAATCCAGTCAGTTAATGTTGTGTAGCTGAAAAATTGCTGCTTGTTCTGAGATCTGAACAAAATAGAAACAAGAGAAGCAGTGTACGTGTAACGCAACATGGAAGCACGTTCCGGCAACCATTGTTGTAGTGGAAAAGCAATGAGTATTACACAACCTGAGTGTGTATTTGTAGCCATACGTGTCCAGCATGCAATGCGCATGCGCCATATTGTCATCTGTGGCCTATCCCACTCTACAGTATTTTTCCACATTTTTTTTCATAAACAGAACCCTTTTCGAAAAAAAATTACTGAATGAAGAATGTGTGTTTTGATTTTCTCTACAACTCTCTCTCTGAAACATTTCTCATTCTCATAAGAACTGAGCGAGATATAATCAAAAATGTATATTGGTCTTGCTGTAAAGTATCGGTTATTTTTGTCAGATTTTAATGAAACTTGAATTTACTCGACAGATTTTCGAAAAATACTCCAATATCGAATTTTATAAAAATCCGTCCAGTGGGAGACGCGTTGTTCCATGCGGAAAGACAGACAGGCATGACGAAGCTAATAGTCGCTTTTCGCAATTTTGCAAACGCCACTAAAACCACGAGGGTAAAGAAAGCCTTGATTACGTACCACGTCACAAAGGATTATGGAGATATTGAGATGTTTTCCACACACTCTTAATTTTTTCAGTAAAAGGATGTCAGTGTTTAGCTTCACACTCCAGCTTCTTTATTCTGACGGAAAGAATACCTGGTACCCCACCATCTGGTGTTCAGACGCTCTGTCAGTGACGTGCTGTTGGAAAGGTTTCGGCCTAAATTGAATGGTTATGACTAGTGTTTTGGGCGACAGTGTTGTCAGCGGTGGGGGACTGATAACAAATGCCTTGACGTTACAACAACATCTGATGAGACATGCCCAAAGACGCCTTGATAGCTTTGACGATGAAAGAAATCTGTTCCCGTGACTTGTAATGGAAATCTTTTTCCTCTGTGTTTCATCCACTGTCCTCCTAAACGCTGAGACCGAATCTGGAACTCAACAAGTCTCCGATGGGTACTGGGGTCTTCTTCTTTGGTTGTGAAGCGACCTAGTTTAATATAAGTGGAACCTTACCGTACTCCCCCTATACACCTTCATAGCGTAGACGTGTACAACATGACCTTGACCACTCAGAGCTCTGGTAAAGCGTACTGCTGTTGATGGCTGCTCAGAGAATGACGTTCTGGCATTAGGCCACCAGATCCCTGCGTTTCGAACGATCGTGGAGAATTCTTTGAACTTCGGGACTTACTCGTCCATCGACAGACCGCCATGCCAAAAAAGATCTCACGTCTCGTACAGTACTATTGATATTTAATGTGTCTCTATAGGTGGCTGTCTGGTCTGCAGACCAGACAGCCACCTATAGAGTAAAATATACCAGTGTCGCATAGATACAGTAAGTTCTCCTGATGATAGGCATATAGTTGCCCGAAACATGTACAGAAGTTGAAATAAATATACTAAGAAGTAGTGTGAACCTAGTTGGCTTCATTTGCAAAAGATTAACACGCAGCTGTCTGGCTTACAAATTTCGGTACCTGTCAGTAGGTTAAAGGTACAACCGGTACAAATTTCGGTACCTGTCAGTAGATTAAAGGTACAACCGGTACAAATTTCGGTATCTGTCAGTAGGTTAAAGGTACAACCGGTGCAAATTTCGGTATCTGTCAGTAGGTTAAAGGTACAACCTGTACAAATTTCGGTACTTGTCAGTAGGTTAAAGGTACAACCTGTACAAATTTCGGTACCTGTCAGTAGGTTAAAGGTACAACCGGTACAAATTTCGGTATCTGTCAGTAGGTTAAAGGTAAAACCTGTACAAATTTCGGTACCTGTCAGTAGGTTAAAGGTACAACCTGTACAAATTTCGGTACCTGTCATTAGGTTAAAGGTACAACCTGTACAAATTTCGGTACCTGTCAGTAGGTTAAAGGTACAACCGGTACAAATCAGACATAAAGAAATTTATGCATTTCTTACGTTTTAATGTTTATTTAAGAAATATTTTGACTAGGGTTAAGCACTCATATTTCGTAATTGGAAGGTCCTGTCCTCAGCCTGGAGGTGTCTCTTTGTGCCATTTTGTTCCAAAGACAAATTGCCTAAATTTTACATTAATTTAGGCCATGGCCACAGCTTCTTATGTCCTTTCAAATTTATTATTCAGTACCTACTTCAGAGTTGGACACTGTGTACTATTGAATTAAGAGCACCTTGAGAACGAACATAAAATAAACAGCGAAGGTACCATACACTTTTCTTAACTTTCTATAAATTATAGTAGCAATTCATATGTTTTATTTCTTACTGTGCATTACTGATTATTTTACATTAACTACTTCATACATTTTGTTCAAGCAGAGTTTATACTTTATGATTTCCAGTAAAATAATGCATGAATAACGTTAATGGTGTTATTACTGAACTTCTCTTAAGTTTATATCATTGTCTAGTTCGGGGCGTACAGAGCTTTGCAGCTCTGTATTTCTTATGTTAGCGTATTTGATACTAAAATTGTAATGCAGGATACAGGTAAAGTTTTCACGATTACTATTATTATTATTATTTAGTATTTATTATTATGCGTAAACCTAAAACAATCTAGGGATAAGTTGTAACCTCCTGAAAAACTACTTTTCGCTTCTTATTTAGCAACATCGATATTTCAATAATTCAAGAATTCACAGTACTGTATCGTGTGATGTGACGCCGTGATTTTGGCAGTCATGAAAATGGGGCCCATTCCCGAAAATTTGTGTTATTAACGTGTATATTAAAAATTAACAGTTAAAATGTTTAAGTATTAACCATTTAAACGCCGAGTTAAATCCCATCTGCCTTTTGCTAGCATTATTCTGAACTCACCTTATTCTCCACGTTAGCAGGATAAGGGTTAATTACATTTTTTTTAGATTTCTTGTACTTCTGTAGAAAAGAAATGTTGGGATACAAATTTAGAAATTTTGATTACCAATATGGGTCTCTGATTGTCGTTTTCTTCTTCGTCCTATGGGGCCTGACATCTCTTCCCCATCTTCTGCAATTCTGAAAACAATATTTAGTTTTCAATTTGTTCCTTCCAAGTGATTTCCATTAGTAAGAAAATTGTTGAAACCCTTGGGGCGTACAAGCCTGCAGTTGACATGTTTTCTTCTCGAATCGCAAGTTTTCCTTTTGCCTAACGTATCAAGAAAACACATTAATACTGGTTGGAAGGAACGTGGTTCCACCTACAGGCACCCAGACTCACATGTACACGCAAGACTTATCAGAGGAAGGAGGGAAAAAAGGTACAGCCCTAAGCACATCGACATGCGAAGTGGAAGGAGTAACAGATAGAGTGAGAGAGAGGGTTGCTGTGTTAAATTGCGCGCAATAATCTGACAGTTGCTTGATCAATCAAACACGTCCAAGACACGCTGCTTCAATATCCTCCACGAAAGAGGCGTCTGACATCTACTTTTCCTTCCTTTGCCTTCATGTACGCTTTTCCTCAACATCTCAGAGTCTCAGATTCTGTCAAACTTACGTGGCAGATGACATTGAAGGTGAACGAAGAACTGACATATGACAGAAATGACACGGCGGGGTGTTACTGCTGACATGGTGCGTTATTACTGACAGTCTTTTTATTTCACGTTCATTTTGTTAGAAGATTAATTTTTATGTTTAATATTCGCGACGTGCTGAACATAAAGGGATGGCTCTATTCTGTATATTCCGTTTTCATCTTGCCAGCTGGCACTCTTCGCCTACCCTGACTGAGGTTTTTCCGTGCATTTTCCTCATTTGTACGTCAAATGCCAGGGTATAACCCGCAAAGAAGGGGCACGGCCCGCACTCTTCCCAATTACTTAATTGTGCTATTCTGTGTACTGTTTGTGAGTAAATGTGTACTGTATTAGCTAGTTACCTATATATGTATATATATATATATAAATAGATAGATAGATAGATAGATAGTTGGGTGGATGGATAGATGATATTTTAGGAATTGGGTTCGGGGCCTCTCAGCCCCGATGCACCTAGGCCTTAATAGATGGGCCCTTTGTGCCCCATATCGGATCATGGGAGCCGTACCCCAGACTTAAAATCTTAATGGCCTCTGGGTCCAAGATAGGAATCCAGATTGATTGATTTGTGTTTGGGTTCGGGGTCTCAGCCCCGATGCACCTAGGCCTTGATTTAACCGGCCCTTTGTGCCCCATACCAAATCATGAGAGCCCCGTAACCTTACTAAAGTTCCAGATGGCCCCCAAGCCTAAATTCTTAATATCCTCCGGCTCCAAGAAAAAGGAGCTCAGATACGCATGTCTGACTGAGGTCAAAGCCTCGCACTCACAAAGAATGTACTGTCCTACTGCCACCGGGTGTTAACCCAATTGCAGTTAACAAATATATCATATCATATATCATATCATATCGTATCATATATCATGTCATGTCATGTATATCATATCATATATCATATAATATATCATATCATATCACATATCGTATCGTATCGTATCGTATCGTATCGTACCGTATCGTATCATATATCATATATCACATCATATATCATATCATATCTCGTGTATGGTATATCGTGTATCATATCGCGTATTGCGTATCGCATATATCACGTATAATATATCACGTATAATATATCACATATCATATATCACATATCGTATATCATATCATATCATATCATATGCCGCTAAGGCGATTTATCGTTCAGAAGCAAATTCCTCCCGAAACGAGAGATTTTAAATTTTTTAATACGATTTTCATTTTTTAAAATAAAGACAATAATAAACTTATGTCTCTGGAATAAGAAACGTATCCCTTGCAAACGGCTACAGTAACGCTGTTAATTGTAACTGTTAGATATCTATTGTTACCGGTAGTCATTAAGGTTACTTGTGGAATTCATTCTTTGGGCTACACACTAAAGACAAACGGAGTAAGAAACATTTGAGGTCATGCTTCGGAAGACAGATATGATGATACGATATAATGGGATATGATATGATACATTTGTTAACTGCAATTGGGTTGACACCCGGTGGCACTAGTACAGTACACATTTACACACAAACAATATACAGACCAACAAAATGAAACAGAATACACAGAACAGAACATACATAACAATAAGAATACATAAACATAACAATAAAAAACATAATTTACAAAATTAAACACAAGCATACAAAACATACAACCATATATACAACGATAAAAAAGGAACCAAAACAACATGAAAGAATGTGACAAACGAAAGAGCCATAAAAGCAGAAAAACTTCATATGATCTATATATCATCTAATAATCGTAGACACCCTGTTACTAAGATCTTCACTACACTTCACTCCACTTCACTACACCTGTCGACACTTCACTTTCTCTCATTCAAACTTCAACCAACCACACTTCACTACACTTCACTATCCTCTCATTTGGCTTAACCCTATTTAAATTTCCTACCTTTCCATTTCACCTCACATCTCTACACTTCACTTCACTTCACTGGACTTTTAGATGATTTTCCCCACACATATATTCCTTTCATTTCACCCTGTTTATAGTTGCTTTCCTAAATCTGTTTCTAAAAATTTTAGGTTTAAAAGGGAAAGTCCCTAACTCTTCTGCAGGTAGTTGGTTCCAGTTTTTAATGGTCCTATTTACAAAGGAATATTTCCCGATATCCGTTCTTTGCTTCCTGTCCCTAATTTTCCGAACATGATCAACCCCACTCAAACAGTAAGCCCTTCACAAACCTGTCACGTATAACTTTCCAAGCCCGTTCACCAGAGTACGCTTTAAACAGTGCGCATAAGCGTACTATCATCCTATGCCGAGCCAAGGTTTCCCAGTCAGAATCCTTCGTATGATTTGTAAACTGAGCAGCTTTCTTCTGTATTCGGTCTAACGCATTTATCTGTCCTTCTGTGCATGGATCACAGCATGCAGAACCATATTCAAGAACAGGACGTACAGATGACATGTAGGCTATCACACTCATTGCGGAGTGCCAAAACTCACATTTCTTCCTGGATCCTTATTCCGTTCTATATACTGTTACACATTTCATAGGTTTGAGCTCTTTTTAAGGAAGCTGACGAAATTCCATTTCATTTTTAGGTTGTTGTTTTCAGCTGGTATGTATACATTTAGATCAAAATGTTATTCCATATTAATAATTTTCCAACGAGATGCAACACAACGCAGTCTATTTATTATTCTGCAAGTTCACTCTACATGTTTCGGGTGTCAACAACACACATCATCAGGAATACACAAAACTGTAACTACAACCTCCGGTACAGCCCAGCTACGTCCCTCCAACGTGGCCAAGTTAACTTGGCCACGTTGGAGGGAGGTAGCTGCACAAAAAATATGACCAGTACCGGAGGTTGTAGTTACAGTTTTGTGTACTCTCGAATATAGGTGTGGTTGACACCCGAAACATGTAGAGTGAACTTGCAGAATAATAAATAGACTGCTTTGTGTTGCATCTCGTTGGAAAATTATTAATATAGGTCAGCGATGCACGGAACTATAAACATAAAATATTATTCCAACTTTATTCATAACGTGCTTATTGTTACGTCAGTATATCATTCAACATATGCACTCACTGATGCACCGTTCAATACGTATATCAACTCCTACATGTTTCGGCCTATTTTAATATTTAATAGTATAATACTGTAATTTATGGTTATCCGTTTTATGTATTTTAAAATTTCACTCATTCCTGTAAGGAAGAACAGAACCTAGATTGGCATGTTGGCGTACACAGCTTTGCTATTATGACTTCCTTAGGAAAGTGCCTCGGTGCAAAAAAATGTAGGACTTGATATATCATATATGGTGTATCACAGAGCGCATATGTTGGATGATATATCGACCTTATTTTCTAGTGTACTTCCCCAATAAAAAAAAATTACTAAAACGTATTGCGTTAGGAAATAATACGCGCAACAGGACAGGATACTTCTCTATTATGTGTTCATATAATGAATCTCTTGCCAAAATTGCATACAATTATAAATTATACCAATTATTACCTTGTCATTATTTATAATTTTGTCTGGTACTAATTTAAGTAGATGTACATAATTTCAAGGAAGTGGGAAGTGGTGTCGTGAACGGATTAATCGGGTTCACATTAGAGACAAGTGGAGAGATGCTGTGAACCCTCCACAAAATTGTACAAAAATGCTTGAGAATTTGAGGACGACGCAGTAGCTTCTGAAGGACTTGGTGCCATGGGGTTATCTCTATAAACAATTTCACCTCCATTTACTTAATGTCCCTCTGTCCAACACAAATATTGAATTTTTTCGCGGGAACTTTCAATACGCAGTTTAGTGGACAGCCCTTATCACGCCGGAGGAAGGTGCTGCCTCTGTCTTCAGGACAGAATATGGGTGCAGCAGCCCTGAAATTAGTAATTGCGATAGTTTTCGATCACGGAAATACAAATTTCACAATTCGATAAAAATTGCTCCCTGCCTAGGATGCAACTTTCTAGAAAGTTTCCCCATAACGGCAGTGTTAAATTTGTCTGAATGAAATGAAGTGGAATGCCAACTTGATGCAACTAGGTAAGGTTATTAATGTATTCTTAGCTCGACATGTTTCGGGTATATACGCCCATCATCAGGAGCATTAGATGTTGAATGCTGATGATGCACGGCACCATCCGCACCGTCAACACGACCTACGCAGCGGCTCTCAAGACCATCACCCATCCAAAAACTCTGTGCAAAAAACCATATGCTGCAACTCAACATTTAATGCTCCTGATGATGGGCTTATGTACCCGAAACATGTCGAGCTAAGAATATATCAATAAAATTACCTAGTTGCATCAAGTTGGCATTTCACTTTATTTCAAGTGGTAGATGTGCGATCAAACGACCCTCAAGTTGTTTGAATGCTTGTTAACATAGAACATCAAGATTCGAATCCCCTACGTGACCGACTATCCATAACTGTCTTATATATTATGCCACGCTGCAGTCTGGTATAATTGACATATACCCTGAAGAAGGAGGCAATAAGATCCCCTGAAACGTTGATATAGTTCAACTAAGACACTGCGTCTAAACCCGGCAGGCATCAATCCAGAGCATAAAATACGTTCACGAACTGTTAGCGTTAATTTGAGGAGTGGGGGCCGGGGGGGGGGGGGGGGAATTAAATTTGAGGCCTTGTCTCTAATTTTTTGAAGCCTAAATTTTTTCTTTCCATAATTATTTTTTTCGAGGAA
>Ga0136643_10013814_pt1 | contig 12104 bp, 2 predicted proteins | sample TergutLab28metaG_FD_96883 | JGI IMG/M metagenome (GOLD analysis project Ga0136643, IMG submission 96883) | Labiotermes labralis P1 segment gut microbial communities from Petit-Saut dam, French Guiana - Lab288 P1 (version 3) (version 3) | ecosystem: Host-associated > Arthropoda: Insects >...
CAAGAGAAGAAAAAGGGGAAGACCCAGACGAGACTGGAGAGAGAACATACACCTAGAAATGGAACGGAGGAACCTACGACCCGGGGACTGGGAGAATAGGAAAGCATGGCAGGCAGGATGCGGAGAACGGCGCCAGCTGTAACAAAGCCGCTGTATATATATATATATATATATATTGAAAAAATAATGTGAGTTAAAATATAAAATGTATGCTGAACGGTGTGGATATCTCTTTTTTTAATGTTTAAACATAATTATGTAAAAAAAGTCTAGTATTTAATCATGTACAGGCACAACTTTTTATCGCTGTTTCTGGTGGAAAGGCCTCAGCAGTGGTGGATGCCCCACATATCTTACGTCTGTATCCTTTGGTGGGCTGAAAGATGAATCTGAACATCCAGTCCGAGGACGGTCGCCACGAAACACGACATTTTTTTTTTTTACCCAATCTTTAGGGAGTGTAACATATTTTTGACTGTCGTGTTTGTACCTCCCTTGGTGATTACTATTTCTCGCGAAAGGGCAGGCGGGCGATGGCAATTCCTTTCATTTTAACCACCGCGTCGCAAACGTGTTGACTCCTCTCGACATGTCTTGCCAACGACAAGCCGTTTGCCAGCCAAAAATTCTGTTGGTCTCTGCCATCTTTTCTGCTTGGGTATGAGTCATAAGACCGCCACCTGGTGATCGAGGCTGTTCCAAAACCAGTTCCGTCGCCTGAGAGTTTACCCCAGCCCTTAATCAACCAAGTAATCCGCGGAGCACGTGTTCACAAGTGCTCGCCACTTGTTCCTATCTTGAGCCAGACTAATCCATTCCATGCACTCTAGCCTATTTCTTATTTTCGTATTATCCTTCCACTTACACCTGGCTCTTACCTTTAGGCTCCTGTACCAAAATTCCGTATGTATTTTTTCTCCCCCTACTCCCTAGACTCCCACCCATCTCATCCCCTCCTGATTTGATTATTCTAATAGTATGTAATAAATAATACAGATGGTGACGCTGTTAATTATGCATTTTTCTGCGGCCTGTTGTTACTTCCTCCCTATTGGGCTCAAAAATCTTCCCCAATCATATGTTCGCGGGTACCATGGTACCCTCGGAAGAGTATTTGTAAAATATTCATATCGATATCTTAACCCTTCGCTGTTGTACATGATGATTAGACCCCTGTAAACGCAATCTCTCTTCAGTGTCCACAAGATCGACCTACAACTTTACAGCTTTCTGATTTCGCATTTTCGCAGCGTCGTAGCTGAGGTTTTACAGTCTTCTGGGATATCACTCTGCCTGACTGGCCTCACCTTTTATGGTCGAAATTTGCTTTGAATATTGGTTTAAGCCCACTGGAATTGGTCAACCAATATCCAATGGACATTTCGACCCTTCAAGATGAGGCCGATGCGTCGCCTCCAAACGTCGGGAACTGATCACTCAACGACGCTACATCATGTTCCAGAAAGGAGTCCTCTGTTGATGTTCTTAATCTTTATTGTGCCATGGACCTCTTTGAGAGTCTGCTGAAGCCTACGGACCTATTCTCAGATAAATGTATTTAAGTGCGTACAATAGAGATAGTGAGATTTATTGCAGCGCACCACAAATAAGTAAAGGGATTTTTTTCCCATCGTCTTAAAAAAAATACAGCACCCTTCATGCACAACGACGTTTCGAAAGATACTGCTTTCTTCGTAGAGCGAACACAGTCTCTTCGATAAAATCGGCACATTTCATGGTGCAGATTTTTTTTATCGTTGCGCCGTGCATTCTATAGATTATTTAATTACACACACCAACACATGCATATATATATGTATTATTTAAGGAGTCTAAAATGTATATTAAAACATTTAAAACGCTCCTACATGTTTCGATCACACGATCATCCTCAGGGAGCATATATTGTTCCTTGCTAAAGTTATAATTTAAAACATAACAAAGTAATTCATTGAATGTTTTAAATTATAACTTTAGCAAGGAACAATATATGCTCCCCGAGGACGATCGTGTGATCGAAACATGTAGGAGCGTTTTAAGTGTTTTAATATAAATTTTAGATTATTAAATAATATATATATATATATATACATGTGCATGTGTTGGTGTGTGTGATTAAATAATGGTGCAGATTTATTGAAGTTAGGAAACATTTTTGGAATCTAGAGGCCATATATTAATTTGTTGCATAGGTTAATTATTGTATGGAAAAATAAATTTCAGTTAGGTTGGGTCAGTGAAAATAAAGTCGTAATTTCACCCACCCCCCCCCCCCACCACCCCCCCCCCCACCAAAAGAAAGAAGCTGTGTTTTATTTTTTTATTGAAAAATTAATTTCAGTTAGGTTGGGTCAGTGAAAATAAAGTCGTAATTTCCCCCCCCCCCCACCCAAGTTCACGGACCCCAGGTTAAGAACGGCTGGTTTAGTTCTTGTTCAGGTACCACATTAATTACGGTTAGTGAGTGATTATTCTTCAGGTATCTGTCGTGAGATTTTGCGTGCCAAAGCATTGTTTGCGAAAATGTGTTCGTGGCAGAACGTGCAAAGTTGTTAATAATCTAATTATTTCAGTTTATTCCCCCCGTTACCCCCAGTAAATTCATACGGTACTCGCTTCTCATAGTTGCCTGTCACACAAACACTTTGCAACACCTGCTGTAACGAATGTTTTCCTGTACTGGGTTGACTAACCTATTAATTTTTGTGGGGGCTCAACATGTAGAGGGTCATAATGTCAGTGTCATTTAATAAGCGTTAGCGGTTTCCCAACTGTGACACTTCCTGATACCGTTTCAACCCGTTTCTAGAGAGCCCTTTGACTGTGGGGTACATATAAATATTCAGACTGGGAAAGCATCTCCAGCTTTCCAGCATTGTAGAGTTTAAAAGCGCTAGGTGATGTTACAGGTGGAGTACACAAATTTTCCAAACATCTAGAAGCAACATCAAAATAGTAGGCACCAGAAGGGTGACAATGAAGCAAGTTCGATATTGAGCCATGTAAATTGTTCACAACTTTTTCTCATAGGTTGTTTCACTAATGTTTCTTAGTGTATCAAAGTTTTATTTATTCACCAACTGATGTACTAGTGAGTTGTCTTAAAAAACATTATTAAAATTTACATTAAAATTTACGCTAAAACAGCTCCGACATGTTTCCGTGTAAAATACACGGAATAAATAAAACTGTGATAATATCAAGATGCAAAGTACGAATGTGAAAATTATTAGGGTATGTTCAATTTTCACAACACCACACACCGTTTCGGAATTTCAAGACTCGCTCTTCATTCACTTATTACGTACCTTGTCCTTCTTGTGGGCGGAGTAATGGTGCAGTTATTTATTGTGTCTAATGGGAGAGGCGGTTACCATTAAATGCAAGTATTTTCTTGTGTAAAAAAGCAGTCCCATTACAGGCCTGGACAGGCCTGGAGGGTTCCAGGAAGTTAAGGCTCCCAGATTTCGTGACAACGGCACAGGATGGTGGTAAGGTTGTCAGCCTTGCGCAGCAGCCGCTTTTACCCCCAGGAAATTCTCCTGGTACTCATTTCTGTTCGAGGCTGAGTCGACCCCAGGGCCATAGTACGATCGGAAGGATTTTGTGTCAATGAAAAATCCACTGACACCAGCTGGGATCGAACCAGCGACCTTCTGGTTTGTAGCACAGCACCTTAGGTACTGTGCTACCATTTTCTTGTATACGTCATTGTAATTGCTTGATCTGAGGATTATCTTGTTTTCCAAGTTGATCCACCAGTTAATTGTTTATACTTAGATGACTTTTAATATTTTGTTGACCGTGCACTAAGAACCAACACGATGCACTATTTTACTTGCAATTTATTTCAATTACTAACCTCTACATGTTTCGAGCAGGCTTACTGCTCATCATCAGGAGGTACTATTCTGTATATACAGCAATTAGTATATGTCATGCGTTTATGTTGACTGGCTGTTAGTAGGATTGGATCCTACCAACAGCCAGTCAACATAAACGCATGACATATACCAATTGCTGTATATACAGAATAGAGATAGTGATCCTGATGATGAGCAGTAAGCCTGCTCGAAACATGTAGAGGTTAATTATTGAAGTAAATTGAAAGTAAATAATGCATCGTGCTGGCTCTTATTGTACGTAGATTACATTTTATTGAAATAAGCTTCAGTTAAAATGTATGGTAATATTGACACAAAACATCTAGATTCTGCACTTATCTTGTCCGGCGGGGTCCCACTTCTGCATTGCTTATTTATTGTTTGTTGATTGTCACGTTTACTGAAGTTAAGAGTAACTCCTTTGGCAAAGCACAGCTGAGTTTAGCAGGTCCTTAACTTTGGTACGTACCAGGCAGAGGTGGACGGTAGCTTGTTCGCTCCAATCGTCTTGTCCTTCGGCGTCATTCTATTTCTCAAATCTTTGGGTCCGTATTATCGACGATGTTACGGGTCATATTTTAACAGTAATTTATGCGATCAGGTAAACGTCGCTGTGGGCAGAGAATAAGATCAAGCCTATGATCTAAAGTAACGTATTCCGGAAGGGGGAGGGGAGGGGGGTTAACGACGATTGGAATTTTGGTACGTATTGTGGCATTTATTCAAGAAGTGAACGTTCTTTGTATGCAATAAACTATTTATGGGTTCCTGTCATCACTATATGGCCCATGCTGAGGTTCGGGTGGATGAGACGGCCACCACATGTGGGCAGTAACTGGGAATATATTGAATAAGGGGTCATAGACAATTGACAAATGGCGGTACTCCAGCTTGGGGGTTGGGCATGGGTTTATCATTTTTTTACCGTAAAAAATCAGCGTATTGCGATTTTTTTTACGCTGGACTTGGACATAGGGGACTGTTGTGTACACGGCTATGAACCTTACGGTTCCATAAATTACGGAATGTTTAGACCAGTCCATCGCCTGGTGGCTCCTCCGTAAGGAACTACTGGGGCTGCGAGGCAAATGCAAAGAAGTGGTCTTGAAACTCAGCAAATAAATAAGGAACTATCTCCCATATAGTGGCACAAGATGGTGCGCAGACTTATGTAATAAAACAGGTATAAATATTTGTGTAACTGAGAAAATAATTTTACTGGTACGGCAGCTTAATTATTTTGCACGTTTTTCGTAGTTTGTGGTTCGAAAACGAACTAAGAATGCATATTGCAAAATGGCTAGTCATATTAAGAAACATGAAATAGCTACACTTGTAGTGCACTTACCGTTTACTGCAAACAGAACAAGTGGTATTACTGACCTGATCCTAGGTGGCGTGGTGTGTGGTGTTGTGCGGTTTGGTATCGATGTGAAGAAGGAGACGTGGAGGAGGAGGGGGGTGGAAATTTGAAAGTTTGAATATGTTTTTTTTTTGTGTGTGTATTTTATATAGCGAAGGTTATAACATCTGGGTTGGCTACTTCCCAATTGGAAACGTAACTTTTTAAGCTGCGCTTTCATATAAATGTTTCAATTGCTGCCTTCATTTTTCCCCTCTCTTAATTTTTTACATGTCGTAAAAAATCGCTTTCATTCGTTTCAAGAATTTTAACCTGCCCACCTATGAGTGGGGCGTTGAACAGTATTTTGGTCGTCCTTCTTTGCTGTTCTTGACCGAACGTTCTATAGTACCTATAAGTTGATATTTGTAGGTGTAAGGAATTTAACAGATTAGGAGTGGAGGAACATTTCTTGGCCGCAGAGTTTGGGTTCATGACCACACCAGCCGTATAGTCATGTCGATGACAAAAACTTATTTTTGAAGCGAACTCAAAGTGCGTGTCTACGCATTTCAGTAAATTTTAACTCAAACTGTTCTTTATATCGGACAGTGAATTTACAACTCACTAGAGAGTCTTTGAGTTAAATTTTAAATATAGACTGGGTCTTGAGAAGTATAATGTAGAAATACTAGTTGTGCACCCTTGCCAATGTGGGCCCGGTAGCTCTGTCGGTATAGCGACTGACTACGGGCTGGACGGTCCGGGATCGAATCCCGGTGTGGACGAGTTTTTCCGCCCGTCCAGACCGGCCCTGGGGCCCACCCAGTCTCCTGTAAAATGGGTACCGGGTCTTTCCTGGGGATAAAGTGTGGCCAGGGCGTGCTGCTGACCACTCACCCACTTCTAGTGCCGCGGTCATGGAAGAGTAGAGCTATACCTATACCCATCCTCTGGGCCACACCGGGCCTGTAACGGAATCACTTTACCTTTTTACCCTTGCCAATAATTCGCACGTAGAACCCGTAAAATATTTCGTCAAAAAAGTTACAGCATCTTAATCTTAAAACAATAAGAATTTGATGTACCAATACTTGATGCTGGGTTTCTTTTGGAGATAACGTATCATAAAGGTAAAGGTAAAGCAGTCCCGTTACAGGCCTGGAGTGTCCCAGAGGGTTCCAGGAAATTAAGGTTCCCAGATTTCATGACAACGGCACAGGATGGTGGTAGGTTGTCAGCCTTACGCACCGGCCGCCTTTACCCCCAGTAAATGCTCCTGGTACTCATTTCTGTTAGAGGCTGAGTCGACCCCAGGGTCATAGGGCGATCGGAACGACTTTATGTCAATGAAAAATTCCAATGACACCAGCTGGGATCGAACCAGCGACCTGCCGATTTGTAGCACAGCACCTTAACCACTGTGCCACAGCGGTCCCCTAACGTTTCATAAGCCACGTGTAAATAATAAATATAAGTTTTTAGCACATGTCAACAAGAAACAATTTGTTGAAATTGACAGCCGTGCCTCAAGCGGGGGGCAAAGGATGTGCACGATTTATATTAGCTTCCTTTAGCCTCCGCTTGAGGCAGCACTGCCAATTCTTAACATAGCCGTTTTTCGTTAAAAACATTTTAATGAGAAGGAATTAATAAAAATAAAGGAAATGACAGCAATGCCAAATCGTAAACATTCTAAAAAATATCTGTCTTTAGTAAAGATCCTTTCGGTAATTCAGTAGATCATAATGTTACTGTCGTCGTGTTCACTAAAATCCGAGCCTTGTAGTCGGTGGGGCGAAAATCGCGAAGTAAAAATTTACATGTTTTGAAGAACGTACATTTCGTTCAAGTTTAAAACAAAAAATACACAGAAATATAAACTTCGTGACGAAGGCTGAAACAGGTGGACTGCTTTAAAGTGACATTAACTGATTAGAGTGGAGTGTATGTACTTGTCTGACACAACTTTATTTGATGGTAGAGGTATATCTAGTGTTTACTACATAAGGTACAACTACATGTTTCGGCGCTTGACAATGGCCGTCTTCAGGTTGTACATGAAATAATTGGTAAGTAGTTATACGAGGCTTAATATGGGTTGTATACAGTGGGGAGGTAGGAGATGAGGTGGACACGAGATCTTGTATGTGTTCTGGAGGTTGTGAGGTGTGGGTACGTGGGGTATTTGCTATTGTATGTATTATTAACTCAGATATACATGTAATAGCAGATACCCCATGTACTCACACCTCCCACCCTCCATGACATACGAGATCTCGTGTCCACCTCAACTCCTATCTTCCCACTGTGTACGACCCATATTAACCTTTTGACGCCTAATGTCAATTATAGTAGTCGTACCGCACCGCTAACCTCTAAAGTTGCATTTTATATATTTATTCAACAAATATAGGTACTGAATATTTTAAACATAATATATACTCTACGTTTCTTTCTCTTCAAAATCCAGTTTGTTTCGTAATTCTAACATATTTGGTTCCTGTATTATATATGGCGCATGAGCATTGCATGCTGGATAACTAAGGCTACAAAAACACACTCAGAATATGTCATACTTATCGCTTTTCCACTGCAACAATGGTTGCAAGAATGCATCTCATTGTTACGTTTGTACGTAATGTGAAAAAATATTGTTGAACGGAGCAGGTCACAGTTGAATATATGGCGCATGAGCATTGCATGCTGGATAACTAAGGCTACAAAAACACACTCAGAATATGTCATACTTATTGCTTTTCCACTGCAACATTGGTTGCAAGAATGCATCTCATTGTTACGTTTATACGTACATTGCCTGACTTGTATTACTTCGAACCAGTGCTCTTGGTCCCGTAAAGTGTGGTGAGGGCAGTAATAATACACACTGTAGGTCGGATGGGATTTGAAAATACCTTTGTAATCTAACTAAAATACCTGTAGAACTCTCGGAATGTAATGATTGTAACATGGTTTTATTCTTTTCATATAAACCGTTATTTGATGGTTATGAGGAAGTCTGGAACTGCTTACATATTATATACACACATTACATATCTCCTTTTCTAAACATTTTAACATACAACTGTACAATGATACACTAACAATCATTTATGCAACAAACAAGCACTTACTTACTTTACTACTGTTGTGACATTTAAATAACACATTGAGGTACTGTTTGTTACAAATTGTAAGAAGGGAACGGAGAATTCTGAATCTTCCTTCTCTTGAAACAGAACATACATGAATCTGCTTCTTTTCATATTCAAGGCCAGTTTCATTCAAATGCAGATGTATAGAATATAATTAATAAACCCACAAACAAGAAAATTACCAATCTCAATGTAACATATTCATGTACATCTATTAATAAACAATTCACACATGAAACAAAAATGCACCGACGTTAAAATTACGCTTTTTTTTTTACACGTAATTTGTCATAACTCCGACATCTTTCGATCTGTCTTGATCATACTTAAGGAGTTACTGAACATCAGTCATTAAAGCTTACATGAAAACATCGATGGGCTATTAAATGTATTAGAATTTTAATAATCCATCTATTTTATATTAGTAATTTTAATCTCTTTAATAACCCGTCTGTGTTTTATATGCTTTGGTTATATTCAGTAACTCCTTGAAGATGATCACTACAGATCGAAACATTTCGGAGCTTTGACAGATTGTGTGTAAAAAGTGTTATTTTAACAATGGTGCATTTGTTGGATTTATTGTATGAAAATTAGAAGTACCAATGAGTGTAGCACATTCAGGATATTGACTGTGGATCACGCCGGCCTTTGACATGATGTAGCTGGCAATCAGAACACCTCGACTGTTAGACCAGGAAAGCTTAACCTAAAGACGGAGACGAGTGGACAGGAGTATAGCCCCTCTATTTTATGGTGGCCTCAGGCATGCGCGTGAGATGAAGGAGGGCGGAGCAAGTCGTTGAGCGGAAATGTCGGAAACGGAAGGCGGGTTGGTGACAACATAACTACAGGTCTGTCGCACAACACTGACCATAAATTGCCTACCGTTTGTTGATGTGTCATACAGGATTTTTATTGTTACACTATGTGACTTCTGACTGACAGTTGCACGACGACACAAGTTTTGTATTACCTTGCAAAAATTTATCTTGTAATCTACTTGGTGCTTACGTCACTCTAAATCGGTGTTCGTATGCTCGACATCACTTTTTTTTAAACTTTCGTCACTCGACGTTTCGTAGGTAGCGAACATCAACGTGAGTCACACATTCCCCGAGTATAGGCTTGACCAAATTTGAAGCGTAGCCAAAAACTCGGTGGCCTCCATAAAATAACAGAACTATAAATACTGAAACACATCGACTGCTGCAGGCGACTTGCTATATAGAAGAAAAACATTGTTGTGGGTTCATTCTGTAATTATTATTTAACACGGAGATACATTCATTATTATAACGGAGACAATGTTTATAACTGCTGTGACGTGGTTTAAATTAGCAAGATTTATATTTTTGATGTGAGATTTGTGTCTGATTTATTTCCTCGGGAAATTCAGCTTATAGAAAGTAACGGGCGAGCTGAGAGATTCATATACGAGTACTTAGTCGAATCAGAAACGGGGAGATAACTTGGGAGGCCGAGACGCGATTGTAATGCTAGGCCCAATATCACAACTGATTTATGTTGTGGCGCAGCATGTTGTAAGTCGAATATCGGGTTAGCAGATACAACAAGTTAAAGAAAGAGTGAACCAACTGCAGCTTCTTCGGCGAAATGGTGACGAGTTATCAGGTATTACGGACCGGAGTAAAGGATCGGCTCGCTAGGCGTCTGAACGACTCCAACCGAGGTTTTGTTCAAGACAGAAACTGTGATTTTTCACCAGTAAGAGGACGATAGGGGTAAAATATTGGGACCGCATCCCCACAGTCCGACCCAGTGTGTCTCGAGGGGGGCAATAACACGAATGAGCTGAAGGCGTTTATGATTTTTACCGGCGTCGTCGTTATCAAGCTAACGAGTATGTGCCAGTAAGTTGTTCATTGTCTGTCGAAGCTTTGAGATTGAACATCATTACTAAACGCGGGAAGTTCATTCATGCGGTAGTGGAGGGTACGGATTTTGGGGAAATCAGTAACGAGGGGGGCAACTTGGAAGCACTGGTGCTGTGGTGCAGTAGAGTTATCGTAAGTAGTTTCTAGCGTATGATTGTAAATCGTAGAAAAGATGGTTGTATCTTGTCATTTGTCTGCAAATCAGTGACGGTCCTAGGGGTTGGAGAAGGAGGAACGAAACACAAAGAAACCGAAAATGTAGATACCCAACGTTAACAGCATATTATCCGAACATGTAGACGATTGATCAGGTAATCTGTAGTTTTGTTTTAGAGAACCCAACGTGAGCTACATAATTATCCGAACAGGTAGACGATTAACCCTGTAAACGCCGAGTTAAACCCCATCTGCCATTTGCTGGCATTATTAGGAGCTCACCATATTCTCCACGTTAGCAGAGTAAGGGTTAATAAGGTAATCTGTGTTTTTGTTGTAGAGACCCCAACGGTAGCCACATAATTATCCGAACAGGTAGACGATTGATCAGGTAATCTGTAGTTTTGTTGTAGAGACCCCAACGCTAGCTACATAATTATCTGAACATGTAGACGATTGATCAGGTAATCTGTAGTTTTGTTGTAGAGAACCCAACGTGAGCTACATAATTATTCGAACAGGTAGACGATTGATCAGGTAATCTGTAGTTTTGTTGTAGAGAACCCCACGTGAGCTACATAATTATCCGCAGAAGTAGGCGAACGACCAGGTAATCTGTGGCATTTTTACTGTAATGAATGATTGATAAATCATTTAAAATGTTTGTAAATGTTGTATTTAAGATTTTATTTTACCTTGTAAACGTACTGAAACCGGATGCGGTCAGCAGTTTTCCCTCTAACAAGGCTACGAAGGAAGATAAAAGGTAGTGGCTACTGCGATGTGTTGTCTGTTCTGTCAGTTGAAGTGTTATGTTTCCCGCGACATCAGTAAGGACCAGAATACGCCGTGTAAAACAGTTCAATTACTGGCGGAATTTTTAGTCAAGTGCACCTTTAGAGGTAAACAGTGGGTGGCAACAGCCACGGGCTCTGAGTTTGCAAGAAGGATTTGCTATTAATTTTGATTGTCTGGGGCAGCTTTTGCATATATCTCACGTTATTCAAAACCGTATGTTTTTATGTCGCGGACCCTTTTGGATCTTAACGCGACACTGTCTCCCAGTTTTGAACATCTCGGGGTACAGCAATGATGCACAGTCCTAACCCTTTATCATTGTAAAACTGTGCATGTTTCATTATGAATACTGTCCGTGCTCGTGTTTTTACAGTGTATCATTCACAAACGGAAGTGAAGTAGATATAACATATTAACGATGTATCTGTATCGTTACTGTATTACTGAGTTAAGCACTGTGGCATACGTATAATGACATTTCCAGTCTGCGCATCCGTGAAATCAACGTACGTGTTGTAGGGTCGGACCGACTTGACTGGACGAGTGTCCAGCTCTTCCTCGCGAAGCCGTGATCGCAAAAACACCCCCCCCCCACCCACTTCACGTTTTAAAGGATTTTTATGTTTGTGAAATTATTTGTACTTCATTCGAGTTTACGGCAAAATACAGCCATCCCTTTACGTAAAACACGAGCCCTTTGTGTAAAACACGAGCCCTTTACGTAAAGTACGCGGCCTTTACGTAAAACACAAAACATGCGGTCTTACATAAAACACGAGCCCTTTGTGTAAAACACGAGCCCTTTACGTAAAAACACGCGGCCTTTACGTAAAACACGAGCCCTTTATGTAAAACACGACCCCTTTATGTA
>Ga0136643_10013817_pt1 | contig 12103 bp, 9 predicted proteins | sample TergutLab28metaG_FD_96883 | JGI IMG/M metagenome (GOLD analysis project Ga0136643, IMG submission 96883) | Labiotermes labralis P1 segment gut microbial communities from Petit-Saut dam, French Guiana - Lab288 P1 (version 3) (version 3) | ecosystem: Host-associated > Arthropoda: Insects >...
AAACTTTGATTTCCCATTCGTACTTCTGGATAGGGAAACCGGGGGTACTATTGACTGCGAAGGCACACAGGAAGCCAGAATGCGCTGGCATGTAGGTAATGCCCCCATAAGGGCTTCGATGTACTTGCACAAAACAGGACAGGATATATTTGATAGAAACCCCACAATTGTTGAGGACATTGAAGATATACTGCGGGCAGGTGCAGTGTTTGCGCTATACCGCTACACCGGCGACGGGACTCCAGATGATGCAATGATGCCAGCATCCGGGTGGGTACGGACTCCGTTACGCACTAGTTCAAATGACCCGGATGACCCCATGTATTTTGGGTTGCTATTTAGGATGGACCAAAACACTAGTTATTACCAATTGGTAGAAGAAGTTGCCCCATTTGGTTACGCGGCTCCATTTGGCCAATGGCGCATCACACTAGAAGTTCTTGACCTCATTGTGGGAACCTATACCATTAGTGTGGAAACTGTGGGTGATGCACCGACCCTTACTCCCCTAGACGGTGAAGATGGTTATGTTTTTGCCTTGGGCAATAGAACAGACTTCGAATTACCTTTAACGGGTGGGTTTGGCTCACGGCATGGGGGTGCTTTAACGGCAGTAGGTATTGCACTTATTATTGGGGGTGGTACTTACTTGTTTGTAGCTAAAAAGAAAGCCCGTAGGGTTTCACTGTAGCAAATAAGGTTTAAACTAAAAATAATTACTGTGAACGAAAAGTATCATGTAATTAAATTAAAAGGGGCTGTCACGGGAGAAATTACCGTGACAGCCCCTTTGTTAAAGTTTTGGTCAAACTTTTTCAAAAGTTTGCGGGGGGTGGGGCAGCGCCCCACGGTTTTTATTCTTATCAACTTTGATAGCAAACTCGGTCATAGATTTGCGGAAGTATAGTGGTAGCAAATTGCGCTGCAGCTTTGGGTTTATGCGCTCCTTTATAGCTAAAGAATTGAAGAATGTTACCCACAGGTCTTGGATTTGGGCTTCGTTTGCGGTGTGCTGGACTTGGGCAGTCTTGGGTACATCGGTTATTACATATGTTTCGCCATTGTATACGGCTGCTAGGCCGCGTCTTTTATCGTGTATTATCCATGCTTGGTTCATCATGCGGTCGCTGAAATGCTCTGCAAGCATGGGCAGCACGTAGTTGGTTGGTTCGATAGGACAGTAGTATATCTGGCCCGCAGTTTCTTCGAAACGGCAAAAACCCTTTAGAAGATGGGTTTCACGCCCTACTTGCTTTGCTAGCTTTTGTACACGCAGTACGCAGTCTTCTTGCAAATGGTCGTTTATGGCACTACCGGTTTTAAAGCCCAGTATTGTATATCTAAACATCGCCATATACTTATCTTCACCATATGCCAAGTACGCACTTGCTATATAGTGCCAAGCTTCAGAGGAGATTTTTTTAGCTATGCCAGCCTGTACGCGAGCGGCTAGGGACGCGTCGGTTAGGACATGGTATTCCTCTGTATCTAGGGTTGGCTGATGGCAATCTTCTTCTTGGATAATTAAAGGCGACACATTTTCGTAGTAGTACGCGTGGATTATACATAGAAAACCCTCAAGGCTTCCGTCGAATAGTATCGCTACTTCCCTGCGGACTGGCCGGTCAGAAGTCCGAACTTCATGGATTTCTGACCCATTCGCACATGCGTCCCGGGCCGGCATTAGCTTGCATCCTCGATTGGAGGGAGGATTGGCAAGGGGCGGGCGTCATGAGTTAAGTGGAAGGGAGTTTGTGCGTTCGCGTCACTATGGGCCGGACTTTCCGCTGCTACAACGTTGCTAGCTTGCATGCCTTGGGCAGAGCCGGGAATAATAGACATATTGCCGTTATTTTGCGCCTCATCAAGAAGCAATTTCTGCCCGGCCAACGGCCCCTTCAAGGGTATCGCATCAGGCGCGATTTCAAATAAGCTTGGCTGAGTATATGTCCCACCAATGTAGTTTTCTGCCAGCCGCATCTCCAAAACCTGCGGGTCCCAAGGGTGCTTCTCCATCATCTTTCCGTTACAGGTTATAAAGAGCTTTGCACGTTTTAGCACCACGCCCATCTTTTTGAGATTAGCAAAATCGAGATTACCCACACGGCGGGCCGCGATAATTCTGCTGGCGGATTTCTGGCCTATGCCCGGTACCCTTAGCAGCATGAAGTAATCGGCGCGATTAACTTCTACTGGGAAATGGTCCAGATTTTTAAGCGCCCAGTGACATTTTGGGTCAAGGTGGAGGGTTAGGTTTTCATCTTTGTCGCGGAATAACTCACTTGCGGTAAAGCCGTAGAAGCGCAGCAGCCAGTCGGCTTGGTAAAGCCTATGCTCACGCACAAGCGGGGTGTCGCTTGTGGGCAGGTTGGCGTTAGTAGGGATATATGCGGAGTAGAATACACGCTTCATTGCATAGCCCTTGTATAACCCCTGCGCCAGATGTACGATTTGACTGTCGCTTTCCGGAGTTGCGCCTACGATTAGCTGGGTGCTTTGCCCCGCCGGTACAAAGGGCGTAGCATATTTGTACCGTATCAGTTCCTGTTTGGACTGCTGCATTCCGCTTTTTATGAAGCGCATTGGGGTTAGTATTCCCGGTTTAGTTTTCTCTGGTGCTAGGCGCAGCAGGCTGGTCTCGGATGGCAGTTCTATATTTGTACTCATGCGGTCGGCAAGGTGGCCAAGCCGCCATATCAAGGCTGGGTCCGCATCGGGGATAGCTTTTACGTGGATATAGCCGCCGAAGCTGTATTCTTCGCGTATATAGCGCAATGCCTCTATTAATAATTCCATTGTATAGTCCGGACTCTTGACTACGGCGGAACTTAGGAATAGGCCCTCGATGTAATTGCGGCGGTAGAACTGCATAGTAAGCTCCGCGACTTCGCGGGGGGTGAAGGCTGTGCGCGGGATATCGTTACTGCGGCGGTTAACGCAGTACTGGCAATCGTATTTGCAATTATTAGTTAGCAGCAGTTTTAATAATGATACGCATCGCCCGTCTGCCGTAAAACTGTGACAAATGCCACACGCTACAGCACTTCCTATTGTACCGCGCGAGCCTTTGCGGTCCACGCCGCTGGATGTACAGGCTACATCATACTTGGCCGCTTCTGTTAGGATCTTTAATTTCTCTTGCATGTCCATGTTTTAACCGTCCTTTTGTTCGCTGTTAATTAAAGGGTACCATTTTCTTAGAAAAATGCAAACAAATGCACGAAAAGTGTAAAGAAATTAGATTCAACCACAGATGCGCGAGGATGACCAGTAAACTTGACACTGCAATAGTCAAAATATATAATAGTAATAAAATAAGACTATCCTGCAACGGATGTCCTGTATATGAGGAGATTAACCTAATGTTAATGCAGCAAAGTAACAACAGTGAGAACGATTCGCAACAGTCACAACCGGTGCCGGCCCAACAGCCAGCATCATCAGAAAGTATAGCCCAAACCCCTTCATGGCAGCATCTGCTAAAATTCGCATTCCCTACAATTTTATCCATGATAATAATGAGTACATTTGGAATTGTAGACGGCATCTTTGTTTCAAGACTGATAGACCCGATTGCGCTGGCCCCAGTAAGTGTAATATGGCCATTCCTTTCATTTGCGCTTGCGATAGGCTTGATGCTTGGCGTAGGCGGTAACGCTATGATTGCCAAAAAGATTGGCGAAGGCCGTGTTAATGAAGGCCGCCAAAACTTTAGCCTAATATGCCTAGTTGCGTTAATCGTGGCTGTGGCTGTGATGGCTATTGGGCTGACTGTCCCGGATTTTATATTGGATATTTTGGGAACAGACGCATTTATCCGCGATATGGCGCTGGATTATTTACGGCCGTTGCTGTGGTTTATGCCGCCTATAATGCTGGGTATGGTGTTTCAACAGTTTTTGATAACTGTAGGCAAGGCCCATTATGGTGCTGTAACCTCACTATTGGGCGGGATTATAAGCGCAACGCTTAATTATGTATTTATACGCGTGCTGGATATGGGGATACAAGGTGCGGCCCTTGCTACATGCATTGGCTATACATTGTCTACAGTGGTGGGTTTGGTATATTTCACATTCGCGCGTAAAGGCAGCTTATATTTCACAGTACCCAAGTTGGATTTTATGGCACTGGGCAGGGCCTGTGTTAACGGCGCTTCCGAGATGGTGACAATGCTTGCGGGAAGCGTTACAACCGTACTTATGAACAATATACTGTTGGACTTGGGCGGTGCGCAGGCTCAGGCGGCAGCGGGTGTTATGTTTGCCGGTATGGGGATATTTTCGGCACTGTTTATCGGATATGCATCTGGCGTTGCGCCTATAATCAGTTATAATTACGGTAAAGGCGACAAGGCAAATCTTAAGCGCTCTTACTCCAACAGTTTACGGCTTATTGGCATACTTTCCGCGGCGGCTATCGGCTTGGCGTTTTTGTCAACCGATTTACTAATATGGGTTTACGATATCCCCACAGGTACAGACATGCATAACATGGCCGCTACAGGGTTTAGGTTTTTAGCTGCCGGGTTTATATTTATGGGCTTTAACACATTTGCATCTATGTTTTTTACGGCGCTCAACAATGGGATTGTTTCCTCGATATTGTCGCTGTTTAGGACTTTGATCTTTGTTTTTATAGCGTTTCTGACTCTGCCTGTGCTATTTGGCCTTACGGGCGCATGGGCGGCATGGCCCGTGGCAGAAGTCTTTGGAATTATTATGACGGTGCTTTTCTTTAAGGTAATGAGAAAAAGGTATGAGTACTAATGTCATATTAAGGAGGAATTTTATGCAGAACCCCATTATAACAATTAGCCGCGAATACGGCAGCGGCGGCCGTGATGTAGGAAGAATGATAGCAGAAGAGCTGGGCGTACCCGTCTTTGATAAGGAAATCATGCATATGGCAATAGAAAAAAGCGGCCTATCTGCCGATTTTATCGAAAAGCGCGGAGAGAGTATTTCGAATAAACTCTTGCTCAACATCAAGCGTCTTTCGCTTAGCGTGCCAAATACCCGCGTACCTTCCGGCTACAATTCGTATGCACTGGCCAGCACAAAAAAAAGACTTGATGAGGACCGGTTATTTCAAATTCAATCGTCTGTAATTGGCGAAATAGCGGCCCAAGGCGGGTGTGTAATTATCGGACGCTGTGCCGGTTATATATTACGGGATTGCTCAGGTTTGCTTTCGGTTTTTATCAGGGGTAATTTAGATGACAGGATAAAACGCACGATTGAAATATATAGCATGCCCGAAAAAAATGCCGCCGAAAATGTAAGAAAAATTGATAAGCACCGCGCTAACCATTACAAGTTGTATACAGGCCGGAAATGGGGGGCTGCGGAAAATTACGATTTAGTTGTTAATACTTCTTATTCGGGTATAGCCGGGGCTGCGGCTGTTATAAGGGCGATGCTTGCGTGCCGTTAAAATAGCCAAGGCAAATTATAAGGGGTCTTGTATGCATAACCACATTAATAATTCGCTGTATATGTGGCGTTATTACACTGTTAGCAAAGAAAAATATAATCACTGCTTAAAGGTGACTTTGGATGAAAACATTAATACGTTATCATTTTATAGTAAATCGCTTACCTTTATGCTTGGGTGCCTATCAATAGCTGTGGCAATTATGAATTATACCAATGTAGCGCCGTATCTGTCATATTACAGAGACAATGATAGATACCTTCATATAATGCTTATCTCTACCTGCATCGCTGCTGTAATAGCTATGTATTTTTCTCATATGTCTAGCCTTAACAAAAATCATGGAAAACGTATGGGCAATGTATCGATTTATGTACATATGGTTCTTTTTTACGCGTTTACTATTTTAAATGGTATTTATATGAGCGTATGGTCTTCTCCTGATGCACCTGCGATAATTATTTTACTTCTCATTGCTTGCGCCAATTTTTTAGTTATTGCACCGCCACAATTTAACATGTTGTTAACCCTAAGTGCAACTGCCGCGCTTATTATATCTTCCATACTGTTAAACCCTGCAAGCATACTGATTGTAAATACTTTAAATGTTATCCCAGCAGCGGTAATAGGTATTATAATTCCATGGTATGTTAACATGCGCAGAATGCAGGGATTGTCTGTTTCATTAGAGCTAGAGCATGAACGCAAGCAGTTAACAGAGTTATATGCCAAAGAAAAAGATTTTTATTTCACACAGTGTCAAATAATGCAAGAATCAGTAGAGGCGGTAAAATCTGCAAAACATGATATTAAGATGCACTTGTTTGCGCTAAAAGAGTATATGGCTGAAAATAAAGCGGCAATGGCCTATTTAAACAGCTTGGTTGATGACATAAGCGAAAGCGATGCTTACAGCAATACAGGCAACTTAGCCGTTGACAGCGTAATCAATTTTAAACTTAAAAACGCCATTGACGATAATATAAAATTGAATATCAAGACAGCCCTCCACCGGACTATTAATGTAGAAGCAGTTGATATAGTAACAATATTAGGCAACCTCTTAGACAACGCCCTTGATGCTGTAGCTAAGGCAGACGAAAAAAGGATAGATGTAGCCATTTCATATAACAAAGGTGTACTTATTATACAGGTAGATAATACATTTGACGGTATAGTTAATTACTTACAATGTAAGGGTGATACCAAAAGAAATATAATCACGCGCAAAAATGGAGACAATCACGGGTATGGATTGAAGAATATAGCGAAATCGGTAGAAAAGTATAACGGTCATATGGAAATCAGCCACGATAGGAATGTTTTTACTGTGGAAATCATGCTTTATACAAGCGATATGTAGTACCGTAATCTACACCCCGCGCTTCTTTAATATGTCATGGAATGTTTTTCTGACATCTACACGCTTTGGCTGGCTGATGGGCAAAATTTTGCCATGTGATAAAATCATATGGTCATATTTTGCCTCTGCTACAAAGTCATAGTTAACCATAAATGAGGCATGGATATATATGAAGTCATAACGTTGTAATTGCTCTTCGTATAAATCTGTCATTGTGCCATAAAATTCTTCTTTGCTGTCGCTTATAAGATGCAGGATTATTTTCCGTTTAACACCTTGCAGGTAGACAATATCCTTGACCGGTACTTTATAGATATCATGGCCTTTTTTATATGTGAAATCCTTAACCCCTATCTCCGCAATTTTTACATATTTTTTAACAGCCTCTTCAACCACGCCGTGATTAAGCGGTTTAATCAAAAAATCGAAAGGGCGAACACTGAATAACTGCATGGAGTACTTCATTTCCCACGACATGTAGATAATCGAAACCATGTTATTATTGTATACATCGCGGATAAGCCTGCCAACGGCCACGCCGCTTAAATCATTCTGCGCAAACTCTATATCCAAGAAGATAAGATTATAGTGGGAACCTGATTCCATTTTCTTGCATAGTTCTTCTCCTGAGAAGTATATATCTATCTCATACTTCACATTTAGCCTATAAAGTATATCTATTAAGATATTTTCCAAATCTGCGCTTATCCTTTTTTCATCATCGCATATGGCTATAAACAGCGTCATTGGCAAGTTCACTCTCCTATCTTAGTTTTTAACAAATTTCCCTTAAAAAATTACTATTTCTCGCACGTTAATAATTTATTGATATTATAACATGGCTCTGGTCTTAGGTCTGGTTATAATGCAACATGGTTTATGGACAATTGTGATAAGACTAGGATATAGCATTATGCGAATGGGCGTAATAGTGTCACGTGCAAGATTGCCGCCCATATGCGAGTCATGGAGGTTTCAATGTTCTTAACAGTGGAATGCGACAACGCCATTAGGATTATCCGGGCGCTTACCAATAGGCCAAAATTATCAGTTAGTGAAATAGCCAAAGAAGAGCATATTTCCCACGCTTTTGTACAAAAAATACTTGCGCGGCTAATAAAAGCCAAATATGTAGGAAGTGAAAGAGGGCGAAATGGCGGGTATTATCTTGCCCGCCCCGCGAGTTCTATATCATTATGGGATATATACAGTGTAATTTCTCCTAACAAATACCTATGTGCATGCCTGTCTGAAGAAAATAACTGCCCTAATAAAACCCGTAATCAGCAGCACTGCAAGGTACATAAGGAGATGGCCCGCATACATCAATTGCTGATTACTGAGTTTAGTAGTGTATCAATGGAAGAAATCGCTTTTTCATCCGATAGTGAAAAATCTATGGTATAATAATTATGGGTTAAAAAAATTTGAGGAGCAATTATTATATGGAATACATAGGAAGATCAAGGGCTAATAGAATAAATCTTGATAGCGCAGCCGCAAAAAAATTAGATGGAGATTTCTATGTTGAATTCAAGAAATTCTTTGATTTCTTGAAGCAGGAAGAAATAAACACACCATGGAAAACCATGGATAGCTATAATATGAAATATGAAGGCCGCATTATCGGAGGGATAACATTGCTTGGCGGGGATTGGGATGATGATGTTAATGACGCAAAAAACAATCTGCGTATTGGCATTGCTACCGCGGATGGAAACGGATATGACAAGTATTTGGAAGGGCAGCCACAGGAAATTATTGATTTGTTTATGAACCGGATAAATAATAAATGCAGCCAATGCCGCCCATCGTCCTCATGCGCGAAAGGCAAAGGAATTAGTATAACTGTATCCGGGAAAAGGCATAAGAATATATGCTGCCTTTCTAATGGTTTTCTTTTTAATAGTGTGGGCGGAAATATGCATGAGATGATCATGTTGAAACATGGCGGGATACCACAAGATGAAATGCCGGTCCTGCCTTTAGATACAGTAAAAGCTCTGATATTAGCGGCTAAAGAATATATTAAAAAGGCCTACCCGGCGCGTTAAAGGTTATATTCGGGCTGTTTATTCCCCCCTAAGCCTCCTGATAACATCTATGGCGGTATAATACCTGTCTACACTTACATAATGCGGTATGGAGTTACCGCTGCCAATGGCCACCCCGTGCCCCTTTTTGGCGCATGCGTTGTATGCAGCTGTCGTATATTCCACTATATCGCAGAGGGTAACATCGCAAAGGGCATCTGTATCTAGTCCGCCAAAATTCCCTATTTCATGCCCGTAGTCATCTATCCATTTAGAAAATGGCGCGATAGCGTCTTCATTTGAATGCTTGGCATTAATCCCGGCAGTAGCTATGATATCCCCCATTACATCAAAAATATTGCCACATGAATGCAATAAAAATGGCTTGCGATAGCTATGCACGATGTCCACCACGCGCTTATATTGCGGGATAATCAGCTGGCGGACATCTTCCGGCGGCAGCAATGTTGATGACTTGTAACCCAAGTCATCCCCCATACGGTACACGCAAAATATATCTCCAAACTCGGGCAAAAACCGTTCCCATACAGCGCACAGTACATCGCCTGCCTTTGCGAATAAATCTTCGTACAGTTTTCTATCATCTGCCAGTATAAAGCATAATTGCTCAAAACCTACAATATCCTGCACGCACTCAAAAACCCCATTGCCCACGCCCCCTACTGCCTGCATGCCCTCGGGCATACTGTCTCTCAGGGCTTTTAGGTATGGGGTGTAGGTATCATAGAATGTACTGACTATTCCGTCCCACGGATATTTTTCGAAATCTTCTCTGGTTTTTATCGCACCTTCTGACCAGCCCCCCAGTGCGCCGCTTCCGGGCATTACAGGGGTTACGCAACATTCATATGATACGGTATCGTATCCCATATCCCTAAAAAATCCGCAGAAATGTTGGAAATATTCCCGTTTTTCGGCATAATTGCCGCTGTGCAGGCCTGCGAATTTTTTGCCCGTGGCCTTCTCCATAAAAGAGTCGCCTATTATATGTTCGTACAGGGGTATCCTGTCAGATTTACGGTTTAGGGCCGCGTTTACTATATTATTATAATCTGGTTGAAACATAGCTAGCCTCCTTACCCGTAATGGGCTAATCTGCAATCACCACAAAGTGCATTATCAAAATAAATTTTGTTAGTTCTTAACCACAAAATTAACAATTCGCTTAGGAACATATACTGCACGTTGTATCTCAACATCATTAGAAAGGCAACTACGCGCTTGTTCAATTATCTCTTCTTCCGTTGCATCATTAGCAACGATGATGTTACGCCGAAGTTTGCCGTTTACTTGAACTGGGATGGTTATAGTGTCATTAACCATTTTTGATTCATCATACTGCGGCCATCCACTAAGGAATACACTTGTCTTTTCGCCAGACCTTTCCCATAATTCTTCACAAATATGAGGCGCGGCAGGTGCCATTAACTGGATGAAAACACGAACTGTCTCATGTAAAGTCTTGGTGTTGCGGTTGTAGTTTAGGTAACTTGATAATTGATTGCACAATGTCATCATTTTAGCTATTGCAGTATTAAACTTAAACGCATTGTAATCCGTGGTCATTCCTTTTATTGCTGTGTGAAGAGCTTGGTCGAGTTGCTTCTCTTGCTCACAATACTCATCACTGGGGGACTCCATATCAAAAACCTTTTCTGTATAGGCAATAAATCGGCGCATGAAATTAGCAACTCCACCTATCCCATCGTCACTCCAGGGTCCGCCATCAACATAGTTAAACCCAAACATTAGATACGAACGAAATACATCACAACCATATTTTTCGATATATTCGTCAGGCGATATAGTGTTGCCAAGAGATTTGCTCATCTTTGAGCCATCTGCACCTAAAATCGTACCCTCATGTAATAAAGACGCAAACGGTTCATCATAGGGTATAAACCCGAAATCACGAAGAGCCTTAAAAATAAACCTCGCATATATCAGGTGGAGGATGGAATGCTCGTTACCACCCACATATTTATCAACTGGGAACATTTTTCTTATAACATCTGGGTCGAAGGCAGCCTCGCTGTTATGTGGGTCAGGGTATCTAAGGTGATACCACGATGAACAAACAAACGTGTCCATTGTATCAACTTCACGTTGAGCAGGAATACCACACTTCGGACAGGGCGTTACTTTAAATTCTTCGCTATTTCCAAGTGGAGATTTGCCATCAGGTCTAAACTCCACATCGTATGGTAATAAAACTGGTAACTGTGATTCTTCAACAGGAACAACTCCACATTTATCGCAATGCACAATAGGTATGGGCGCACCCCAGTACCGTTGCCTAGAAATCAGCCAATCACGAAGTTTATAGGTGATTTTTGTGCATCCTGTACCTGTTTCTTCGAGCCTGTTTAATATAGCAGAGGACGCATCGCTATTATTAAGGCCATTAGCAAAGTCGGAATTTATATGCAAGCCGTCACCTTCCCATGCGGTTTGCGATAAATCGCCACCATCGATGACTGCTCTTATAGGAAGTTCAAACTTTTTCGCAAATAAATAATCTCTTTGGTCATGTGCAGGAACCGCCATGACAGCACCTGTGCCATAATTCACTAATACATAATCCGAAACCCAAACTGGTATATTTTCGCCATTTACTGGGTTTATCGCATATGCGCCAGTGAAAACACCAGTCTTATCCCTTGATGTTGAAAGGCGTTCTATTTCTGTCGAGAAACTCGCTTGTTTAACGTATTCACTAACCTTTTGACTTTGCTCAGTTGTTGTTACTGTATTAACCAATTCATGCTCTGGAGCAAGAACCAAATAAGTCACCCCAAATAAGGTGTCACATCTAGTCGTGAAAACATCAATAAGTTCACCTTTGCCTTGAACAGCAAAGGTAATTTGTGCACCTTCTGAACGACCAATCCAATTTCGCTGCTTCGCCTTTGTTTCGCTTGGCCAATCTAAGTCATCTAAGCAGTCGAGTAGCTCTTGGGCGTAGTCCGTTATCTTAAAAAACCATTGCTTCATGTTTTTTTGGATAACAAGAGTTCTACAACGCTCACACTTTCCACCTTCTGATTGTTCATTTGCCAATACCGTTTGACATTGAGGACACCAATTAACAGGTGCATTTTTCTGATATGCTAAATTGTTTTTATACAATTGCAAAAAAACCCACTGCGTCCACTTATAGTATTCGGGGTCAGAAGTTACTATTTCATGCTCCCAATCATATAAAGCTCCCATCGCTCGTAACTGCTGCCGCATTACACGAATGTTTTCA
>Ga0136643_10013822_pt1 | contig 12101 bp, 9 predicted proteins | sample TergutLab28metaG_FD_96883 | JGI IMG/M metagenome (GOLD analysis project Ga0136643, IMG submission 96883) | Labiotermes labralis P1 segment gut microbial communities from Petit-Saut dam, French Guiana - Lab288 P1 (version 3) (version 3) | ecosystem: Host-associated > Arthropoda: Insects >...
AATATACATGTATATACGTATGTATGTATGCATGTATGTATGTGTGTATGTATGTATTTATGTGTGTATGTATGTACGTATGTATGTATGTATGTATGTATGCGTGTATGTATGTATTTATGTGTGTATGTATGTATGTATTTATGTGTGTATGTATGTACGTATGTATGTATGCATGTATGTATGTGTGTATGTATGTATTTATGTGTGTATGTATGTATGTATTTATGTGTGTATGTATGTACGTATGTATGTATGTATGTATGTATGTGTGTATGTATGTATTTATGTGTGTATGTATGTGTGTATGTATGTATTTATGTGTGTATGTATATATGTATGTGTGTATGTATGTATGTACATACGTACGTACGTACGTTATGTGTGTTATGTGTGTATGTATATATGTATGTACGTTATGTATGTATGTATGTATGTATGTGTGTATATTATGTATGTATATATGTACGTACGTATGTGTGTATTATGTGTATGTATGTATGTACGTTATGTACGCTATGTATGTATGTGTGTATGTTATGTATGTATGTATGTAGGTATGCATATATGTATGTACGTATGCATGTATGTGTGCATGTTATGTATGTATATACATATGTATGTTATGTATGTAAGCATATATGGATGTACGTTATGTATGTAGGCATGCATGTATGTGTGTATGTCATGTATGTATATACGTATGTATGTATGTGTATATGTATGTTATGTATGCATATATGGATGTACGTTATGTATGTACGTATGCATGTATGTGTGTATGTTATGTATGTATGTACGTACGTATGTATGTATGTATGCATATATGGATGTACGTTATGTATGTACGTATGCATGTATGTGTGTATGTTATGTATCTATGTATGTATGTATATGTATGTATGTACGTTATGTATATACGTATGTATGTATGCATATATGGATGTACGCTATGTACGTACGTATGCATGTATGTGTGTATGTTATGTATGTATATACGTATCTTTGTATGTGTGTACGTATGCATGTATGTGTATGTTATGTATGTATATACGTATGTATGTATGTATGTGTGTGTGTATGTATGTATGCATATATAGATGTACGTTATGTATGTACGTATGCATGTATGTTATGTATGTATGTATGTATGTACGTACGTTATGTATGTACGTATGCATGCATGTGTGTATGTTATGTATGTATGCATATATGGCTGTAAGTTACGTATGTACGTATGCATGTATGTGTGTGTTATGTATGTATATACGTATGTATGTATCTATGTATGCACGTATGTATGTATGTAGGTATGTATGTATGTGGTGTCCCACTAAGAGGGCAAGGCTTAATTTTGTAATAAATTTTTTACCATAATAACGCGTTGTTCCTTTGTGTAGCGTTCCATGACTACTAATCGCAAAAATGACAAATGACAGATGTTAAAGTTCCAGTGCCGCCAACCTAACAGAACGACAATGGCGCGCACTTTAAATCTTGCGCTCTTGTTGGGACACCCTATATGTATGTACGTATGCATTTATGAAAGCATATTCAAAAGTACGAATTAAAATTAACAACATAGGCACCAAGATATTGATCAAAAAATTAAGCATGTGTGAATATAGGATATGCGTTTACTTAGGCAAACATATGCATATACACGGACATTAAGACTCAAATATTCACGTAAGCACTGAAATGCTTAATATGGAAATAATGTGATAAGAAATTGTGTATGTTTGTAATCGCATGCATGTACGTATGAATGTATGACTGTAGGTACTTGTGTGTGTGTGTGTGTGTGCGTGCGTGACTTCAGTCAATAATACAGAAATTAGTATGGGCCTATAGGAAGTTATACGGTGTAGGCCTGTACAGTATTCCGGGGAAGGTACGCAAAACTTCCGGATGTTATTTTGTTTGCCATTGTGGGTAAAAACACTGCTATATAGACACAAGCCCAACTATCGACCGTCACATCGCTGCAGCCATTCCAATGCGTGTACACACATGGCTGTAAACAAATATTCATATTAAATACGTTCGGGACCTCCACTCCTCTTGGATGTTTAATGACCAAGTTGGTGGCGGGTTACCGACGTTTCGGGACAGGATATAGGCGCCAAATTCAAGCGTCCAGCAGTCCCTTGAAAGATCGATAGGTTGTCCCGAAATGTCCGTAATAAACAATCAACCTACGCTGCATAACATCCCAGAAGACCGAACGCCTCATACGACACTGCGGCGGGCCCTAAAATCGTGCGAAAACAAAGTTACGTGTCAGATAAAGACATCAGTTACATCTTAACCAACAGTACATGTGTCCATTAACACTACAAAACAGAGGAAGCAATTAAGCCTTACCTTACCGCCGCACAACACCAAAATAAAATTGTGTCAGACAGTACCACAAGAGAAATACATCGATTTTGAATTACGTTCTTGAGTAAGTTATTTTAGCGTAAGTAGTTACGTCACAAAACGCAAGGAAAAATCTGCTTTGATAAGATAATATCAGAGTGTCAATTTTCAGTTATGTTACACTTATTAGTGTTCGGCATGTCCTCCACCGTTCTGCGTGCGCAATTATGGGCGCCTGAAAACAGAATTATGCGGGAGTATTGTTTGCCAAATGTGCGAGTAGGTGCGAAGGTTGTTCGTAAGAGAGATAACTTACATTGTCTTACAGTACCTTGAAAGAGTTACATACTAGTAGCGACGTAACGGTTTAAAACCTGGCATATGTTGATACAGCATATTTACTCACACTGACTCATATAATAGCATCCTGCAGTTCGGCAGACCTTACGCGGAACACCTGTATAATTACATGCGTGTACGTGGGCACTTCCTAAGTACAAGCACACAATATAAAGGCACTATGATACCAAGAATTCTTGTTACAATCCAAATGCTGAGACTCGCATGAAAAATTATGAAGAGTTTAATGAGAATACAAATTCGATGCCTTCAATCTGCTCCTTATGTTTAGGGACCAAGAAGCTTGGGAAATAATGACTTTGCCGGCTAATACATACATATTATTACGATTATTATTATTATTATATCATAATAGGCCTTGCGCCCTTACGGGTGCACTGTAAAACTGTATAAACGAAATGAACAAAAACACGCATATTTAATATTTATGGCACACAGGCGTCGTTCATAACACTGTCGCAATCTATTTTAACAGCACGTTTTGAACACTCAAAATAATTTCTGAAACTACTGTTTATTAGAAACACGAATTTACTACACAACGTACACTGCTTCATCTATTATACAACGTACAATGCCTCATCCCTCTGGCACACTGGCTCAAGAGCTAACGCTGCACAATTGTACTCAGAAGGTGCACGATTCGAATCACCACCAACACCAGCTACGCTGACTGAGTATTTTCGTGAACTACCTCACTCCTTTCAGGAAAAATTCCGGGACAGTATAGAGTTTACCTAAAATAAGGCCACGACCGTTATTTTCTACACCACTTTGAGGACATTATTCATTAATCATTCTACGGTCTGCAGTCTGAAACAGTGAGAGCGTCGTTCAGTACACCGTAAATAAATAGGCAGATAAATACTACACAAATAAATAAATAAATAGAGATTTACCGTTTGAAAACCAATACAAATAAGTATCAATTGTAAAGCATTAATTCTGCATAACTACCGACAAAAGAATAACTAATTGTACGAAGAAAGGGGAATAAAGTGACGAGCAACACGTCACAATGAATGAAATATGAAATCACTAGTTGGGTTAGCCTAAATGTAGAAAGCTCGACAGCCTATGTTTAGCAGAAGGCGTCATAAGGCCAACACAATACACCGCTACCAAACCAGTTTATTTCAACGTCCCTCGGTACGCATCGCGGTGTGGGTTTTTATGGTATAAAATTATACCTCTTGTATGTCTGATGGGAGGAATTAAAATATTCCGCCTCCAAGAATGAAAGGTGCGCGCCACTGCATGCACGCGATCTCTCAATCTTGCTGCTGCTGTTGTCTTTCCTGACGCGACTGACAACACCCTGTACAACCCGACAACACATCTAACCTTAATGTTTGTAGGCGTGATCAGCATCCCATACAGACGGCAAGGAAAACAACAAATACAGAATATTCAACATCCATACAACCACACAATTACTAATTTCAGTGCACGAGATTTGAGTTTCTCGCGACGATGCTCGTAGAGTCTAGAGTCTTCTGAGATATTACACTGTGTCACAGCGAGGTAGTTCCCGATGTTTCAAACAACCGCAGACCCCTCGTCATCTCTTTATCTTCAGGGTCAAGCAGTTTTGACTGCACTACAACCCTTCGATACCTCACTACGTATCCAGAGACACATTTTACATCCCACAACACTTTCATTTTTCTAATTTTTTTTACACTTTCCTATCTGCGCCTAATGTAATGAAACATAACAAATGCCTCATCCCGTCATTACTGCCTTTACTCTGTGGCGGAAAAGTGTTCGAGATGTTTGCTATAAAAGTCATGCACTTAAAAGTTATATTACCATCTACCGGTGTGGGCCGGGACAGTGCAGTCGGTACCGACACTCTTTACGGGTTTGGAGGTCCGGGGATCGAATGCCGGTGAGGACAAGATTTTCCGCAACAGTCCAGACCGGTCCTGGGGTCCATTCAGCCTCCTGTACAATGAGTAGCGGGTCTTTGACGGGGATAAAGCGGACGGGGTGTGGAGGCACCCAACCACCCTCATTGTTCGGTTTATGTATTCGTACTGTTATATATGTTCCGTTCTAGGTATTGTGTTTCATTGTGTTGTTCTGTGTATTGTTTATGTGTAAATGTGTACTGTACTACTGTCACCGGGTGTCAACCCAATTGCAGTTATCATATCATATCATATCTATCCCCGAGGTTAAGAAAAAAAGTACAGCTGCAGCTCTACTCCCCCTCAGGGCTTTCATTGCCTGTTCTAGGATCAACTATTAACATCTACTAATTATTAGCTTAGTCCCGTTGAAGTTTGGATGGAAAATTCTGAAAAATAAATTGAATCGCAAATCCTGACTTCTCCTTTCCATCAACTGGCAACGGTCTAATCCACCAATAGCAATTAGGATACGTTTCCTTAAGTCGAAACAGGAGTATAACTTTCTCGTCCCTTCATACTCATCATTCGCTGTCATCCAATCACATTACATTGTCAAAATTAAGATGGTGCCGTTCAGTACATCACAAATAAATAAGACAATTACGAAGACTTAAACTGAGTGTGAAGTGGCCGTATTCGGTTTTCTTATAACCAGTTTTAAGTCGCCAATAATACATGAAAATATAAAGTAAGTGTAAGGTCTACCATGAACTCTAAACTTGTAGCTGTAAATATTGTTATTTACATTCGTTTTGTTTGATTTCCTAATATGTTTAAATTTATTTACGTATTTATTCCATTACAATCCATTACTTGGTATGCCTCATGTACGAAAAGACAGAACTTGACGAAGTGTCGTATTATCAAAAACTGAATATTTTGCTCGCCCCTCATCTGTATAATACGAGGCAGTTTGGCGGCACCATTAACACAAAGTTCGAAACTTAACTGATATTGGTACAACTAGAAGCTCGAGGGTTTCCATATAGCGTAGCAGAGAACTTGACTATTATCCAACATTTCTATAGTTTCGCAAAACAAAAGGTGAAAAGGGTTAGGGAGCGAGCTAAGGGTGGGGTGGCGGCGTCTTTCGACCAAGTTTGAAGAGCTACATCTGCGTCTTGCTTGTAAGTTTACGCTAGGCGGCTCTGGAACAAAGTGCCTTTGCATTTGAACGGTCCATAGCTTCTTCTAGTTACCGATATTCCATTGTTTCATATTCCATCTTCAGCTGTGCCAAAGTCCGTTAATGACCTCCACCCCCACTGATGAGCTAGCAGGATACAGCCAAAAGTTACTGTGAAGATACAATGAAACTTGGCGTCAGTCCTTTGTTAACTGTCATCCATCCCAAACACAAAAGCTCTGACTAATTTCGGCAGTCGTTCGGTATGTTCTCTGTGTGTGCCAATATAAAGATCGAGTTAGGCGCTTAAAATCAGGCCAAAATATTCCTAAACGCCTAAGGTCCCAGCCGCTTTGTTAGTGAATTGCTGGAGGACGTACCGATCCCTTCTAGCGCCGAGATTGCGTATGAATTGGAGAAGCACCTCCGCCTTCCTTCTCAGCCTGCATCGGCATGTCATGGGGTTACTTTACCTTTCCTGGAGAATGTACTGTACCATTGGCGAAACGACATACTGATTGGTTTATGCATGATGGAATTCCTGCCTTTCTTTTGTCGTTTTCCTGTCCCGGCGAATCCAGGGTTTCTACATGACAGGAGTCATGCTCGGTGAGACATAAAAAAGACCCTACATGAGTGCCATGCTTGACGGAGTATACTGCTCATTTAATTCACAAAGTAAGGCAGTTTTTAAACACTTGTATCCGCAGTTCCATGCTTGATGGAGTATACTGCTCATTTAATTCACAAAGTAAGCCAGTTTTTAGACACTTGTATCCGCAGTTCCATGCTTGATGGAGTATACTGCTCATTTAATTCACAAAGTAAGGCAGTTTTTAGACACTTGTATCCGCAGTTCCATGCTTGATGGAGTATACTGCTCATTTAATTCACAAAGTAAGCCAGTTTTTAGACACTTGTATCCGCAGTGCCATGCTTGACGGAGTATACTGCTCATTTAATTCACAAAGTAAGGCAGTTTTTAGACACTTGTATCCGCAGTGCCATGCTTGATGGAGTCAACTGCTCATTTAATTCACAATGTAAGCTAGTTTTTAGACACTTGTATCCTCAGTTCCATGCTTGACGGAGTCTACTGCTCATTTAATTCACAAAGTAAGGCAGTTTTTAGACACTTGTATCCGCAGTGCCTCGCTTGACGGTGTTTACTGCTCACCGAACCCTTTAAGGACGAGACGTGTGTGTGTGTGTTATATAAGGACTCACTGCGTAATCGCCATTCAGATATTTTGAATGTTTAACGTGGTGGTACGTAAAATAACCGGCAGGCTTTAAAAGGTTAATGCACAAAGTAAGGCAGCTTTTAGACACTAGTATCCAGATCAATAGAGAAGACTCAACGGATTAGTTTTGTGACCCTCGCGATCATTCGATTTCATTCTCATCGACTTCTAACTGTAGTTTCATTTAGAGGGCACATATATTAGAAAAATCAACCCTTCGGATAGATTCTGTTGTTTACGAGTAACTGACGCGATTATTACAATACGACACATGCATGGAGTTTCGGAGTACCTGAAATTCTTGACGTTACAAGACTCTAGTTATGCATGTAAAATAATGTACAGGGTCTTTAAAAACTTAGTAAATACTTCGTCACCATTGTGCCACTATTGTGTTGAAACACGAAAAATCTAACAAACAATTCGCTCCTGAAATAAAACGTTGCTCATTTGACTGCCAAATGCAAAGAAATGCATGTAGGTCTTAAGTAAAATATTTGTTGTTTGTGTCAGGTTTTGAAAAACTGGAACGCGTAAAACCCTCCAAACATCAAACACCATAGAACTCAGTTCAGCCTCAGTGCAACCTACATGTACACCGCGCCATTACTCTGCAACAGGACACACACAAAGCCTGCTGCTGAAACATTTTAAACTTCTTGAAACTAACATTTCTCACACATATGGTATTTTACTACAGGAGCCGCTAGGACTGAATTACTCTGAAATAAAAAATAAACAAAAACTACAGGAGAGGAAACTGTTGTCAACGGAACTAGTCCGTTGATAGTCCTCACACACAACAGGATGTGTTTCTGAGTTTCGGACAAAAAGCCCCTGACTAATGTTAATTTAAAGGTTATGTTTATCTTAGTGTACAGCAACTGACCATGGCCGAGACACATCGCACGATTCAGTTAACCTTTTAAAGCCTGCTAGTTACGTGATGCACCACCAGTTTAACACTCAACAACTGTACGCTCTGTCCACACTGTATTTATGTGTTTTGTATTTATCTGAGAACAAACAGCGACTTGTGCCACTTACAGCACAAACTGATTGGTTTTTATAACCGAGATGAAAAGTGTTTACAGTGCGGTACGGACTGGGGCTTTAAATAGAGCAGTCTGCGCTTTGTCTTTAAAGGATTTACATTTAAAATGAAGTTGACAAAAAATTTAAGACTTATTAAAATACATCTCATTTCACAACTTTCCTCGTCGCGTTAATTTGGGTACATTGCTGAAATTTTAAGCTCCACGATCAGTTGCCCCTTTATAATGACTTAACAAGACATGCAATGTCCGTATAACGCAACATTGATGCGCTGTCGTGCAACCATTGTTGCAGTGGAAATAACTATTACGTACACTGAGGGTGTGTTTGTAGCTTCAGGGACCCAGCATGGAATGCGCACCCGACATATTGTCATCTGTGGCTGTCCGGCTCGACAATAGTTTTCCATACTACCTCAGAAATGGCATGATTTTCTAAAAAAAAAAAAAGTTTTTGAAAATAAAATGTATGTTGTGAATCCCTCTACAATTCTTGCCTAAAACATATCTCATTCTGAGAAGAATTGAGCGAGATAGATAAAAAATGTATATTGGTCTACATGAACAGTACCAGTTATTCTTGTCAGATTTTACTGAAACTTAAATTTTCTCGGCAAATTTTCGAAAAATACCAAAATATCAAACTTCATAAAAGTCCATCCAGTGGCAGCCGAGTTCCATGCGGACGGACGGACCGACAAACGTACAGATGGACAGGCGCAACGAAGCTAATAGTCGCTTTTCGCAATTTTGTTAACACGCCTAAAAAGCATTCGCACCTACACCCATATTATGCAAACAGCTGGGCCATATTAGGAATTCCTGATAATATACAAGAGAACTTTGTGGAATATCCTTGGATTGACAGAAAAACAGGATAATGCAAAGTTTTGAGGAGGGATCAATTCTAATTGATACTATGCAGACTCCTGAAACTCTGTTTGAAGCTTAAAATATAAGGTTTACATGGCGGTGCCCATGAAACGTTTTTTGTGGTGACGCCGTTTGGTCTACTAGACATATACCGACGTTTCGGAAGAACCTGCTGCCTCAATCATCCGCGTACATTCATTTGTTCTGATCACGGAGGCAGCAAGTTCCCGTGAAATTTCGGGTGCATGTGACACAGAATACGTGCTGTTGCATGCCAGCAGACGGTTATCGCCAACGTCCAAATGTTCTTAGGCGAATTTAACAAGGAACGTCACCAACCTAACCGTCCGATGTATTAAAATGCAATTAAGGATGAGCTGACGAGACACTGCAGTTGGAAATCTGAGATTACAAGCATAAATTTCTACATGTATCGTACATAATCTCTTTATGTGCTGCACATGGTGCGGTAGGGAATGCTATCACTGCTGCAAGTAGGCGACTGGGACCGCCAGGTAAGACTGAGGGCTGTTAGCAATCAGCACCACTGTTGGCCAAAAAACAGATCATAAGCGACTTCCCTGATATGTACGACAAATTATACCGTTTATTTGATGTTCTGTTAGCAGAAACAGGCCAACAACTATCGCACAGATACGATAATATGAAAATGTAACAGGGCGGCTGTTTGAAGTTCTGTACACTGTACAGGCCTATAATTTAAGGCAGTGATAAGCAACCCCCAGCCCGCCTGGCTTAATGTCTGCGGACCGAGAGAGCTTCCGAACACATTTAACTTTTGGTCCCCAATCATAAAAAAGGACAAATGTTACTGTTATGGTGAGCTTCTCATGCTTAGATAAATTTTATAAACTGTAATAAAGAGTTTACTCTTAGACTATATAGGAAACCAACAAATGCACACTGAAAAAATATGCTTTACCATATATTAAAATTCACCTACACGTTGCGGTCGCTTATGCGACAATCATCAGGGCGCTTTACAACAATATTGGTAAAATATAACAATTGCCCAAATTGCATAAGTAAAACCACGTAATATTATACTGAATATCTCATATTCTCCCTATGGACATAAAATACTTGATTATATTGTTGTAAAAGCAGACAAAATTGACGTTGTTGCTAGGAAAAAATAAAATTGGGTATGTTTCTGTTGTATGTTAGTTGCATACAGTTGATAAACATCGTGTTAGAAGAGAAATGTGTGTGCCATAGGGTAGTTCGCTTAAGACTATAATCAAATATGTTATGGCCATACGGACGGCTTCGGATATTAAATGTAATATTATGCGGTTTTATTTATGCAACTTGGGAAACTGTTGAATTTTACCGGTATCCTTGTAAAGCGCACTGATGACGGTCGCATAAGCGAAAGAAATATGTAAGTGAATTTTAATGTATGATAAAGCATCTTTTATCAGTGTGTACTTATTGGTTGACTGCACAAGTGTAAATATTTCTTAACGCACGGATTAAGAACATATAAGGAAACAAACCGAATATAAGTTATAAGGGGATTCGTGAATGCTGCATGGACAAACGTCTTATGTTTGAACATTTGGAAGCTCTACTGTCAACTTTTCGTAATTTCTTACTGTCTTCATCTTCAAAACGAAATTTTCACCGCGGGGACAACAAAATTGTCCGCAACATTGCCTATATATATGTATATAATCAGCTACCTAAATGGTGATTATGCCAAACAGAACCGCTGTGGATACCAGGAATGTTCGACAATAAATAACCTTTACACATGGAATGCATAAGTTAATGAAAGGTATGAAATTTTAAAACACGAAGCTGTTACCTGTCTGAAAGAAAGTTTGATTACATTACACCACACCTATCTTATTTCGTCACATACATGTAACAAAACTGTTGGTAGTCTGTGACATAGGTTTACAAAGAAACATTTACTGCACTAGGAAAATATAATACAGTACTTCATGAAATTTAAAATCGCCTCTCTCGTATAAACAGAGTTTCTTTCAAATTTATTGAACATATTCTAAATACATCGCGAGCCGGGATGGCCTAGTCGGTATAGCGACTCGCTACGGGCTGGACAGTCCGGGGATCGAATCCCGATGGAAGGGAGGTTTTCTGAACCCGTCCAGACCGGCCCTGGGGCCCACCCAGACTCCTGTACAGGGGGCACCGGCTCATTCCCGGCGGTAGAGCGGCTTGGACACGGTGTTGACAACCCCACCATCATCTAACGCTGAGGTTAAAGAAAGAATAGAGCTATACTTCTACTCCCTCTGTGTGCTTTCATGGCAGGTTACAGGGTGAAGTTAACTTTTTCCTTTTCTTTTAAACACATCGCTTGGTACGGTTTCCACTTCCACCGGCAAGGTAGGCATTAAACTTACAAATCACAGCTCGCATTCTGATTATCCTAATGGAGGTTCTTCATGATGCTAGCCTGTGCAGAAAACTGCCCGACATTGCGTTAAATTAAGCCACAATAGGTTATTTCCTCATATAGGGTGACCGACGGGAACCGGACGTTTTTTAAATGGCTAGTAGGCGGCTCCTATGTGAGGTAGGGTGGGGAACCAGCGGTAGTTGGCCTCGCTATACAATGCCAATTCAGTAGCTATGGAGCAGTGGACGGTAGAGCACCGCATGTTTGCTTATGATGCGTATGTGCAAAATTGTGAGACTGTCACAGCAGTGCAGCGGCTTTTTCGCGTTCATTTCAAGCTTGGACGCCGGGACACCGTTCCCAGCCGCAATACGATTCTCAGGTGGATTCACAGTCTGAGGTCAACAGGAAGTATTGTAAAGAAGAAGCCACCTGGTCCCAATAAGACCGTACGGACGCCAGAAAACATCGAGAGGGTGAGACAAGCGCTGATTAGGAGCCCAGGGCCGTCTGCACGAAGATACGCGCGTGAAATGAGGTTAAGTCGTGAATCAGTGCGCACAATTTTGCAGAAAGAATTAAAATTTCATCCATACAAGATGTGTGTTGTTCAAGAGCTAAAGGCAACAGATTATGAGCAAAGAGAGGACTTCGCATTCGAATGCAAGTGCTGCTTGAAGAAAATGAAAATGCAATAATCATCATGAGTGATGAGGCTCATTTTCATTTGAGTGGGGAGGTCAATAAGCAAAATTTATGTTACTGGGCCAG
>Ga0136643_10013824_pt1 | contig 12101 bp, 5 predicted proteins | sample TergutLab28metaG_FD_96883 | JGI IMG/M metagenome (GOLD analysis project Ga0136643, IMG submission 96883) | Labiotermes labralis P1 segment gut microbial communities from Petit-Saut dam, French Guiana - Lab288 P1 (version 3) (version 3) | ecosystem: Host-associated > Arthropoda: Insects >...
ATACATACATACATACATACATACATACATACATACATACACACATACATACATACATACATACATACATACATACATACATACATACATACACACATACATACATACATACATACATACATATATACATACATACATACATACATACATACATACATACATACATACATACAGTACGTTTTAACGTCTAACGTGTTCGTGCACAGCACACTACGAAAGCTCAGTTTAGTAATGTCATGGTACATGTCCTTACTTTGCATGTCGTAAATTCCACAAAACAAGGAGAAAACCTTGTAAGGTTTGCTTCTTGCATTCGTCACATCCATAACGTTGTCAAAACAAGTTGAAACCAAATACGTAGGGTGAAAGACGTGGAATGTAAAGGGTAGTGACTTTATGTAATATGGAACGCATCCGTCGTATTCAGCACATCAGTGTAAAGCCATAAAATAACGTTCCCGAGTACTTGGTATGGCAGGGTATTAAAATGCACTGGTCCCTGGAATATTACTCTGCATTTCCAGTAGAGGCGCTGAAAATTATTACACTGATTGTACTGAAAATGTTCGGAGCTTTCCATATTACCTCCTGTTATACTGCCGTTTACTGCTCACATCGATCACTGTCTGTATTCTATTTGCCTTAGTTGGGAGATTTATGAACGTCTGAAAACAGCAAGCATTTATAGGTCTACTCGATTTGTTAAATTTACCGTGTTCAAAGGGGAACCCATATAAAGGTAAGGTTTACGGATATGAAACCTTCATACACTTCTACAAACGCATCGTTTTAAAACGTTGTGATTTACAACATATATTCTTTGAAGCAGTTAAAACTTAAACACGCTTAAATTTAAAAAAAATGAATTTTTGGGAGGTGAAATCGATATATTTTGCGCTACCGTGACACTAATAACTTCTAAGTAATTTTTATTTCTTTAGTCAATTTACAATTCTTATGTAATTTTTGATACTTTCTCTCCGTATTTATAACTGATGGCTCAAATATTTTGGAGGAAAGATGAAGTTAGTGTAATTCTATAGCACGTGCAGCTCTGTTAGCCTTCTTTGATTCAAAGAAGATTTTATACTTTTAGGCCTACTTTGGGTAAGAATGTTTTGAACTCCACTAAGTCTTCAATTTTAAGAAGACTGTAAGGTAATTCCGAATCTCGGCAAATTAAATGTGATGGTCTTCATTTTCCTAGACATGTAATGTGTGACATTACCAGCCTATCTCAAAGTAGGATCACTAATAAATGAAGTGGAGATGTTACTCTAAATTACTGGTGGTAGTTTTGTCCCTTAAACAAATTTTATATTGTCTGTAATTAAGATTATCTTTACTGTGTGAACCACGTATAATATAACGCAGTTTTATTCGTGCACATTTCACTGTCTTATACAACTAAGGCGTCTTACGACATCCACAGAATATTACATTTTTTACAGACTACACGAGTATTGTTTTATTCGTGCGGAGTGTGTCAACACAAATAACTAATATATTCATATCCCGAAGATTTATTAAATGTAAAGTAGATAAGAGCCATGAAGGCATAGAGGGGAAGTAGAAGTATATTCCCACCCCCTGGCCCTAATGGGTGTGGATCCACGATATATTGAAGCAGATCAAAATGAGGAAACCATTATTCATGTTGGTTAAACATGCAGCGATAAATGAGACGTGGAACTTTATTGTTATGAACCTATAGAAACGTGCCATGGCAGCAGTCTCAGCCATTATTCAGGAATCACCGCGAGGTTCGCATAGAGCAACTGAGAAACAGAACAAATGAAGCAGGAAGTCTGGGCTTAAAATCTGGCAACTTCAGAATGCCATTCAGTTCGATGAATGTATGTTAAGACGGCTAGTGAGAAATCAGGACTCTGAAACTCAATACCGGTTACGGGTTAAACCCTAAAACAAACATAACAACTTCTTTCAAGACCCAAGGTAATAATTCTATAAGGATATAGCAGTCGTAACACAACTATATTATCAGGTGTATATGATTTATCAACGTCAACTACATGTTTCGGCCATTGCTGCTGTGGCCATCTTCAGGTTGGATACAATTTTTTTATCAGATAAGCTATATAGATATGATATAGAAACAAATTATTAGTGTAGGTAAGGGGGAACGAGATCTCGTTTTACACAAAGTCGGTGGGCGTGTGTGCAGATGGTAAAGAACGAAGCATATAACATGTTTTATCTTGTTTGTCTATGACAATGAAGTGTGCGTGCCGAGTCGGTGCAAGCTCCGTGGGGTGCACTAGGCCTGGGCCGGTGCTTGGTCCTGTGGTGCAGTATTTTCTTGCCTGTGGTGGAGGTTGCATCACATTCCTTCGTCTTTTTTTATCTGCAGATTTTTTAATATAGAAAAGGCAATGACGTAATGTACTACTATAATTTTACATTGTTTCTTGGGCACAACATTCAACAACAATAAGGAAAATAAAACTTCAGAAACATCGAAATACAAGAGAGCCGCAGTGCAAAGCTCTGAGCGGCGCACACGTTCCGCATTCTTTCCTGACATGCCTGTAATATATGAAAGAATGAAGAGTACAAGAATATTGTTTCATGTGTCAAGTTAATTGCATAAAAATGGTGTATTGTGCGGGTTTGCAGTGTGAACCGCCAGACAGAAGAGGGATAAAAGAGTGACGAAATTTCTTCACCGATGTTCTGGTACATGGCTGAATGCATCTTTTCATTAATTAAGTGAAAGATTCCCTAATTAACGGTTCGACGTATTATGGATGGATGAATAGACGGGTAGTTGAAAGGTGGGTGAAGTAAATGAAGTAAAATAGATGAAGTGTAAGAAGAATAAGAGCAATGAGCTGTGCAAGATATGTGTGATGACCTGTCTTGTTAAAGGAAACACCTAAGCATAAAAGCAGGCGATAAAAGTAAGAGTTCCTTTTTCTTGTCATTGGAACTTCATCATCAAACTAAGACACAATTTGCGCTCTCACCAAACACGAGAGAAGTTTCCCCTTCAGTTACGTAATAACTAGACAGCAATTATTTTAATTGCGCATTGTGATGGCAAGAACCTGTTAAAGGTTTTTAGATGTTTGAGAATAATACACGGTGATTAAAAAAGATGGACTCAATTGAAGAGTAAACGGCACCTCAACACACGCCAGACAGTTGGTTGCTGTATTCCAAGTTCTCTGCTCGCTCTACGGGTTGACTTGCGTGGGCTACGCTCAAACTTCTCTTGAATTCATTTCACATTCTCCTCTGATACACGTGGTCGACCGGAGATTTTGCCTTTACACAGACAGCCTATTTGCTCAAATTGGTGAATCCAGAGACAAATGCTCTTCCTCGTTGGAGGTTGAGTGTTGAAACGAAGACGAAACGCACGCTGCACAGCAGTCGCCGACTCGGTTTCAATGAACTCACGAACGCAAAAAATCTTGTGCTGCATAGTAGACATTTTGCTCTCAAATGGCACTGCTGCACGACTGTGCGCTAGGCGAGCGCGCCAGAGCTCTAGCAATAGCACTTGAAAATTGGGACCTCCTCTTTCAAATGTTATGTAGATCATTCAAATATCGTGTATGATTCAGGAAATATAGACGTAAAAAATTGAGTCAATCGTTTTGAATCACACTGTATTTCCTTTCAGGTTCACACAAATCGATATTGCCTTACGAGAGAAGGAATACAGAAAGAAACATGCAAATTCAGCCTCGATAAAAGAGCATGTTTGGTTCATACGTTATTTAATTCCTTCCAATATATTTGCATGTGAGATTGTTGTGTTTTTCTCTGAGGAGTCTTAATAACGCCATATTTTGTTTTCCCTCCTCTCTAACAGTCCGCCTTTACCTTGCAATAACCTCAGCCCCTGTACCAAAAACACAAATAAATACAAAATATTAGCATTCAGGAACCACTGGACTAGGCCAACACACGTCACTCAAACCGTATATTTAATACAATTCATTTTGACTGGCTCAAATTTCGAACCTGTTGTTGGGTGTGTGCACATGACTGTCCATAAGCAACTTCTGACGAACACAAAATAACCTAAATCCGTGGAAGAGTGTTTGAGTTTCTGGTTTGTTTTCAGAAGGATCCAAATACCAATTCTTGATCGTGGGGCCTGTTACTTTATTCTAATACCGACAAATCAGTAACTTAGCAATTATGCCGACTGAAAACCAGTGACCGGCGAACCACTGGAAAACTGAAGGATAGATAGAAATTAATGTGCACATAACTTTTCTGATTTGAAATACCACCATTCTACAGTTTACCTAAGCAGCGGAAAAAATATCGTTAAATATTGAACTAAGGAACTAAGTACAGGAAAATTCTAATAAATTTGTGAGGGGGGAGGGAAGTCTTAAGGAAGAATTTTTAAATATTTTAATGTTTAGACACAATTTTGTAAATAACATACTTTATAAACAAAATCAAAACCTTTTTAGAAAGTTTTAACTAGATGTATTCCACAATTGTAAACACTATGGGATCTCAAAGTGGGCAAAGCATCTGGTAACGGAAAATGTTCTAAGGGTCTGAAGATGACTAACTTTAAGTCGAAACATGTAGCCTTGCTTAAGTATAAAATAGATTGTGCTAACATATACTGTGTAACTTTAATTGAATTCTTAGCTCTTTTGACGCTACTTCTTCACTTATATTCCTATCGTGATACAGTACAGAACCCGTCCCTTCCGCTGTAAAACTTAAGAAAACTGACTTTTAAAATTAAAGGAATGAATCAGATATACTTACACTAGGAAGATACCTGAAGCACATAAGATTGTGTGCTGGCAATTAAATGAAGAGCTGGAGTTTGTTCTTGACGGCTGGACGCGTGAATAAGGAGACAAATTGCTCGATAATATAAGACGAAGTTCGGTCAGTTAAATTTATACCACCACAATTCACAAAAGGCACGACAGCAATCCAGTTCACTCTATCCGATACATTATGCAGTACAAAATACTTTGTGATAAGCGAATGACATGTCTTTACAAATTACAAAATGTTGTTATTAGGTAACTATTTTTAGCCCATTCTATATATATGTTAATTAACCTTTAAAAGATCAAACAAAGACCGCTTTATTTAAAGACCCAGTCCGTACCGCGCTGTAAACACTTTTCATTTCTGTTACAAAAACCAACCACTTTATGGTGTAAATGGCACAAATCGTTGTTTGTTCTCAGATAAATACAAAACACACAAATATAGTGTGAGGAGAGCGTACAGTTGTTGAATGTACAACCTGTCTGTGCATCACGTGACCAGTAGGCTTTAAAATATTAAAGTCGCCCTTTTACCCTTATGTCCGTCGCGGTGATATACAATGATTTATTGCAGTTCGGTTTAACATAACGTTCTTCTCGATGTGGGTAAAGCGGCCTTATCGTGAAAGGGAACACTCACGTCCAGATAGTGTCGACGTCAAAGAGTGGAGCTATAATTCTCCTCCACCTATACATCTTTAGGGCGTGCACAGGGACCAGTCTGCCTGGGTTAAAGTTTGTTATTACTGTCACTTACTCTTATCTTGGAAGAGTCGATGAAGGCCATAATTTAGGTTACAAATGACGCATTCGAAAGGAAGGAAAAACTGGTCGCACCCACGATAGGAAAATTATTATAAATGTGTCAGCAATGTGAACGGGTGGGAACGGAGAGAAACCTTCGTTTGCCGGTCTCACGTGCTACTGATAGAGCATCCAGCTGCTGTTGTGTTCTCTTACCGACAGTACACTATAAAGAGTAAAAAAAGGTAAAGTTTTCCCGCTACAGGCCCGGTGTGGTCCAGAGGGTTGGTAGAGTTATAGCTCTACTCTTCCATGACCGCGGCACTAGAAGGGGGTGAGTGGTCAGCAGCACGCCCTCGGCCGCACTTTACCCCAGGGAAAGACCCGGTACCCATTGTACAGGAGACTGGGTGGGCCCCAGGACCTAGTCTGGAAGGGCGGAAAATCTCGTCCCCACCGGAATTCGATCCCGGACCGTCCAGCCCGTAGTCAGTCGCTATACCGACAGAGCTACCCGGTCCACGACATTACACTATGTAAGACGGAAAAGTAGAGACAGATATAAACAACACGAGTTCTCTGCGGAATTTAGAAGGTCACGAAAACTTTATAAGAATATAAATTTTGGCTACTTTAATTTTGTGCTGTCAAGAGGACAGTCTGAGACTTAAAACATTAATTTCAACCCCCCAAATTATATTTCAGACCGTGAGGAAAACCACTAAGAAGATTATTGTGCAAAATGTAGACTATTTTAAGTGGAGAAGATGCTTAAATAAGGGGACATTTTTTATAAAGCGGCAAGAACCTGCCGAAGGACGTTTAAGTTCTATTCTAATGTTAAATAACTTTGAAAAGAGGGTCGGAGTAGCCTGTCACTTTGAGGAAACTTGGATAGACAGCAACTCGGTGTTCAGAGAGTGATGACAGGGTGGTGAGTTTAAAGGAGTCATGGCAGACAACGCATTCAACTAGCAATTTTGCGGGTAGGATCGAAGTAGGGGTTAGCTCTTGGCATGTAAATGATTTACAAACCCCGAGAAGTAAACGTCGACTATCATCGCCACAGGAGAAATTTATAATTTATAGAGGAAAATTCATGAACTAACTTAACCGGAGGTATCAGTGGCAATTTGTGATAATCAGTACTAAAACAAAGTGGACACTGAAGGTAAATATGCTGTGATTTCAGAGATGACTTCAAGGCTTCGAATAAGTGTTGTCGGATGTGGTTGCTCCATAAGAAATCACGAACTTAACCAGTGAACAGAAATTAATAAACCCATAAAAACTATTACAGAAATGAACAAACTGTGCTTGGATGTGTTTGTTTGTTTTTTTCACACAATTGTAAGCCTAAGTGAACTGAACTAAGATTGGTTAAGGCAAAATGTGCAGATTTAAAAATGTACACAGAGGTTATGTTTCACGCTATTTGGTTAAAATTAAGGCTGAAATATTTTCACTTTGCTGATTAAGACTACCATGTTTACTCTTACCATTTCAGGAAACTGAAGGAAGGGTATGTGTAGTGAGGAGGATGGTTCGGTTTCTGATGTGGTAGATAGCATTAGCGTTCCGAGTCCTAGCACAAAAGCTTTCTACCTAGGCCCAGCCTCGGCCTTTTGAACAGACTAGCAGTGACTCCTCCAATTCTGAAGTGGAAAACCAATTAAGGAAGATCTAGTGAGCTACACGAGTCAATTGGCTATTTAAACATCGAGATACTGAAACGAATGTACTGACATTTTGAATGAAGTTTTAATTAACATATTTTAAGCAATTACAAATGTGCATCCCATTGGCGGACATAGCAAGTAGACTAAAATCAGAAAATTTTGTTGTATATATTGTTCTTTAAATCGTTCGTTGTAAGGCACTGTGTACTGTGCGGCTGACATGTTTGTTTTTACCGTGATATTTACGTCCCCATCGTCGAACTGCAAACAGCAAGGCGGAGCTCAGCTCGTCAGTATGTGCCAATAAGGAAAAAGTTAAAGAGTACGCAAATATCGGTTAGTCTCTGTTGTCATCTAGTTTATTATCACCTAAAGCGAAAAAAAGACTATTTCATAATAAAGTCACTCTAGATTAATGAGAAAGTGGACTCGAATATAACAGAAGGAATGGAACGGAAGGCTGCGTGCACAAACATTCCACCACTGCCACCCTCTTTGAACATTTGAATTATTTGTTTATTTATTCGTTCATGACCGCTAGAAGATGGCAGACAGACTTACTTATGTATGTATGCATTTATTTATTGGCTTATTAAATTTTCACTCAATATAGCAACGAGAAACTTAATAAGACCTGTCACAATTCGCGTTAACATCTGAATTAAATTAAGTGACACATTATCAATAACATTTCCCCTTTCTGAAATAACGTGTTAAGTCTGAAATGATTTGAAATTGTATAATTAACCCGATTTTGAATTCTCGAGTGTTAAAGTTTAGTGTGTCCGTGTGCTACAAAGTGATTGGTCTACCATCCTTTACCTGAATAGAAAATGTACGATTAGAAAACACAACAAGGTAATATCTGGGTCCCACCCAGGCTCCTATTACATAGGTACAGCAGTTCTTACCCGGGGGTAAAGCGGACAGGGAGTAGAATTAACCACTCGCCTCCTAATGCTGAGTTTAAGAATGAGTAGAGCTATATATCTAGCCCCTGTATGTCTCGTGGCTTGGAAAACGACAACTTTTCTTTTTTATAATATGGTGTGGCAACAAGACTTCTAATGCATTCTGTACGTTCTGTCATAACAAAAGTAATACATCACCGTTCTAACCATTCCCAGAGAATACATCCACCCTCTCGAAATTCACGACGCGGTTATATTACCCTTATCTACTTTCTGCAGTAATGGGATACCATCATGGAAATGTTCGCAACTCCACTTTGTGAATATGAGGCTTGTATATTGTGACTGTACCATTCCATCTCTTGCCAGAGTAAATTAGCTACTTGCACTATTGATCTGCCTCTCTCCTGTATGAACTGAATACATATATTATCCTCCTATCCATGATAGGAGTCTATTACACGTTGTATTAACTTACTACCCTCTCTCGCACCGAACAGGATAATCAGTTTACTGTTTACCTCCACAAAGATGGGATGATACACATATAGCCTTTTGACGTTTTTACATTCGTCCGTCGTGGATTGGATACTGTAGGTTCAAGTAAGATATTTGTGTAACTCTTCTGTCTTTTTCCAGAGACAGTGAGACAATTTGTTAGCCTAACAGTCCGATGTGTTTGATATGTTTCATCGTTCTACCCCATGTTACAGTAAAACACCTAACTATACTGGAATGAAGATTACAATATGTAACTGAAACTGTTACAGCCCGTGTGGGGAAATTCATAAAATCACATTACAACCAACATACAAAATCTTAATGAAGTTTAGAGCGGTATGTTCATAAATGCAATGCATGCATAAGCTCACACAAATATCACAAATGAAGAATGCTATATGCGATATGGCAGACTACATCAAGGCGTACGGTATTCGGCACACCGCAGTATTCCCTCGATTTAAGTGAAGAAATATTCACAGCCTGGGAGGCAGGAGAGTCAGCCAGCAACCGAAAGGATTAGTCAGGGCCCTACGTCTTGTTGGATAGGCAGTATGTTTAAGTAACGCACTGTACTTAGAAACGACTTTCCGGATTTAGGGCTAGGAGAAGTTTTGCAGAGACCTATTTTGTGATATCAGGCTTTTTTTTTTTTGCCTACCTGTAAGAAGGAATAGTGTCACCTATACTTCAGGTTTCAACACTCGTCGTTTTGTCGCCACCGTATGTACACACACACACACACACACACAAACAATGCGGAGTTCTTTGTGTTGTTTCGTGAAAGAGCTTCGTCTACACAATGTCTGAAGCTTCTATTGGATCAATTTGTAAAGTGGCTTCTGAAATGTTGTAATGTTGCATTTTCCGTGTATAGTTCCAAAGGTTCTAATTTAACCAACATAATCCACCACATCTGTAAGAGTTCATATTACATCTGCACTCCGACCTATTGCTGTTCCATTGTGACAATTACCACGCAGTCACAATAAAGCATGCCTTCAAGATGTAATATGAACTCTTAAATACTTGTCACCTGATATAGTGTACTATGTTGGTTATACAATAAACATTTTTTCGGAGAGATGTATCAATTAATTATTTTTTGAAGCTAGAAGTCTGATATTATGGAAGAAGCAAGCTGAAGGATTTCGAGAACTTAAGAAGACATTTATACATTCGGCGCAGGAAGTAACAGGACACTGAAAATATTACACCAGGCGGAGTTCCATGGTTCGTACTCCTCAGCAAATATAATCCCGGTGGTCAGATCAGGGAGGTTTAAATGGACAGTAATGTGGCACATGTGGGGTAGAACAAAATTATGGGAAAGCGTCAGGAAGACAGGCCACTTGAAAGACTTAAGCGTAGGTGGGAGGATAATTACAAACATTATCTTATAAAATGCCTGGGAGGTTGCGGACTGAATTCATCTTGCTTGGGAAAGAAAAAAGAGAAGTGTTCTAGCGAACATGGGAAAGAGCCTCCTGTTCCTAAAATGGGGGAAATTTGTATTCTTCTTGGAAACTGTTTCTGCGACAGACCGATCCTGTATCATATATATTACATCGCTCAAATACACTTCTTACTTTAATACATTCAGAAGAATGTGTTACGGTGTATTGTCAATATTAAATCAAATTTAAAACAGAAGAAATTAGGAAAATTAATATGATATCAGTCAACATAGCCAGGGATATAGCCGACAATCGTTCAATGGATTCCTACTGTATTCAGTACCGAAGCTAAATAAAATAAGACCATAAAATTTTCGGGTAAAGTTTGCCCCAAACAACTCAAAATGTTAAGTCTTCCTTTCTTTTAACTGAAAGCGTAAATAACAATATAAAAATCTAATAACGTTCCGCGTGTGAAACTTGGTGTGTTGCATTAAAGGATTAACACAGATTAAAAGTGTTCAACGGTGCGCTGCTGACAAAATTACAGGAGATTACAGGATAGATAAAACAGCACTACAAGGAGCTTTATATGTGTACTCTATCAAATACTGTTAAGGGTAAATCGATCCCTGTACAAGCCTAACAGGAGCTCCAGATCGTTCCAAGGGGTTGAGGCTCCCAGATTTTAAGACAATCCGCACATGAAGGTGGAAAGGCTGTCAGACCTACACACCAGCCACCTTTATCCCCAAAGAAATATTCCTGGTACTCATTTATATAGGAGGTTGAGTCGACACAGCGGCCATCCTGCGGCCGGAAGTATTATGTCAATAAAAAATTCAAATGACGCCATCGGGAATCGAACCCGCGACCAACCGGATTATAGCGCAGTGCCTCAACCAACTGCGCCACCGCGTGCTCCATTATCAACTATTACAGTGAAGACATAAAGAAAAGCCACCTATCCCGGGCAGGTTTTAAGAGACGTACGGGACCTGGAGAGATACTCTGGCCCTCAAGTCGTGGGCTGCGCTTGGGGCTTGCAGTCTCACCTCAAAAACTCTATTGCGTGGAGCACCAAGTAGCGGCAAGACACGACCCGAAACAAGATTGAATCGCCACAGAAGAAACGATACACAACAAAGGATACGTAACATTTCGGGACGGATGACGAACGCATAAAAAATCTATTTGGAAAACCTGAAAGAAACCAAGAAGTGGATGGGATGATAAATAAAAAGAGGTTCTAAGGAGATAAGACATGAATCTGTGCATTAGATTAATCTGATTTAGGACAGGGATAAGTGCCAGGCTCAGACGACCAGGATAATGCAACTTTATGTTCATTCAAACTCGAAGACATTTCTTGAAGAGAAGGGCGCGGTATGTGGCAGGTATGTGGAGGGAAGGGAGGTTCCTACATGGTTCTGATGTGGAAACTTGAAGGCAAGAGCCAATTTAAATTACCTCGGCGTGGATGTAAAGATACTGTTACAAGTTATCTTAAAGAAATCGTTTGGGTTAAGGTGGAATAGCTTTATCTGGTTCTGGTTGGGAACTCGTGGTGCGTTCTTCTTAAAATTCTGATGAAAATTTACGAGAGATGCGTTCTTCTGGGTTATTACGTAGCGTGACCTGAAGATGGCCCATTGTCAAGGCAGAAACATGTCGTCAGTATAATAACAAAAACATCATAACTTACTTGTGTTTTGACTTGAACAAAAACCCCTCCTTAATTGTATATATAACACAACGGGGACGACGTATCTAAAGAAACTAAATCACTCATTCACTGAATCACCACTACTACTTAACTAACCAAATAATTGAATATTATATGCGGTTTATTTCTTCACTTGTCATTAATTTTTTATTCTATGAAGCACAACCCATAGTTAACCGTGGTCTGTACATTATCGAGGCTTCACGATCGCACTCAGACACACCACACTCAGTAGTACTCCTCTGGAAATGTGATCATTCCGACGCAGAGACCTCTGCCTGACAAAATACTACATTCTACAGACACACACACACACACACACACCACACACACACACACACACACACATACACACAAAC